>Ga0209296_1000061_pt1 | contig 96301 bp, 132 predicted proteins | sample S_130206_EF_Meta_FD_187319 | JGI IMG/M metagenome (GOLD analysis project Ga0209296, IMG submission 187319) | Freshwater microbial communities from Lake Simoncouche, Canada to study carbon cycling - S_130206_EF_MetaG (SPAdes) (version 2) | ecosystem: Environmental > Aquatic > Freshwater > Lake ... | reverse complement strand
TGCCTAGACTGTTTTTGTCTATTCATAGTTTTTTCTTTTTGACCTTTACCGCAATGATATGAAACAGTAGATTTGGCACAACCAAGGATATCTACAATCTGACTGTATGATTTACCCTCTTCATACAGCCTAAAAATTTCTGCCTTTAAGGTTGTATCAGTTTGCATCTGATTCTTTTTCCCATGTAAGTTTGCCGTCTTTATATACAGGCCAGTACCCTAATGAACGCCAGTCCATTTTCATAATTTTAGGTTCTTTCATATAATCATTATATAATATTTAAACGGGAGAGTCAAGGGTCTCATCTATAGCGTCATCTATAGTTCTTGCTCCGTGTTCTGATGAACAATTACCGCAATTTTTACACATAGTTATCCTTAAATAAATATAGCCCCACTATAAATGGGGCCATATCTAATATGTAATTAAACCTTCTTTGGTCTTGTCTTCTTAGGCTTTGGGTCTAGAGAAGTTTCTCTACGTATTCCGTGACTATTGATATCTATCTTCATTCTTGGCTTAATGCCTTGCTTTGGATATTTTTTTGTAGCTTCACGACTTGTTACCGCTCCAGAAGCAGATCCTGCTGCTGGCGGTGGCGTCATACCAGTTCCATCATCTTTTTGAAAATTACTCATTGATGAATTGTCTTGTCTGCTCAGGTGTTGAAGTCATGTCTAATGTTAGACCTGATTCACCATCTCTTGAAACATCAGTAATATTAACTGAAGCAATTCCAGTTTCACTACCTAATGATTCACATCCACATTCAACGCACATAATTACTTAGGTCCCTGTGCTGTAGCCTGATTAGATACATCAGTTGCTGGGAATGATGATGCTGGATCGGCTGCATATTGCTCGCCATTCCACGCTGTTGTTGTTGGTGCTGTTACTTCGTTAAATCCGTTCAAATCTTTTCCGTCTGACATTTTATTACTCCTATAGGTCATTTATTTAAGCGGGACTAGTATTCCGCTCATCCCTCTATTATAGCATTTAGTTAATTAGGATCTAAATTCCTTATGCCAGCAGTCGTCACATATATCTATAATTCTGCCTTCGGATTTAGCTGCTATTCTAGTAGACTTATTGCTACATCCATCTATTTCACAAAATTCACCAAACACTATTTTGGTCCTTTGGCTGTTTGGCCACGGTATCCTGTCTTCTTTTTATTCATTGATCCAGGCTTTTTGTAACCAGCCCCCGCAGGAGTTCCTGCAATTCTTTGTTCTAATGCTTTTTTAATTTTATCGTGGTGTTTACCCATTTTGCTTTTCTATGACCCTTACTATATATCGTATGACTTCATACGGCTTCCACTCTGGAGGCAATTCTAAATATCTTATTTCATCAGCAATTTTTTTCCTATGATTTTCATCTAGGTACTCTACAAGCTTATCCATAGACCTATTCTAGCATTTATATGATAAAGGGGCAAGACCTGAGTCCTGCCCCTTTAATTTAAAGAATTACTTCTTTAGTGCTACTTTAGCTTTTGGATTCTTTGCGTTCCACTTCTTTGCAAGAGCGTTATACTCTGCAATGTAAGTGGCCTTAGCAAGATCTGCCGAAGCCTTTGCTGTTGTTGCATCTGCTGCAAGCTTTGCTGCTGCATCGGCAAGAGCCTTATCTGCTGCAACCTTGTCTGCTGCACGTCCAGCTTTTTCTGCTGCAAGTGCTGCATTAGCAACTGCTAGTTCTGAGTTCTTTGCTGCAAGTTCCCCTGCAAGATCACGAACTGCTACTGTTGCAACTACAGAACCTACTGGTGCTGCAAGGCCTGTTACGGCTGTTGCTACTGTTGCGTATGCTGTAACTACAACTGAACCTGAAGCAGGAAGTGTAACTGTCTGCTCCTTAGTTCCAAGTGTTGCTACTGCTGTATCTGTTGTAAGCGCTGTTGCAGTTGCTGCACCATTTGAGCTTACTAAAGTATTAATTGTTGCTCCACCCTTTGGGTTACCGAATACGTCGTATCCTGTTACCTTAAGAGTTGCAACTGTTCCCGCTGCTCCAGTTGCTGGTGCGGTGATTGCAATTGAGTTCAGTGCTCCTGCTGTACCTTGTACATAGTACACTGTTGTAGTTCCAGCACGAGTAATCGCAACTGTTCCTACTGATGTGCTCTTTGTATATACATAAAAGTCTGCTGAGTTTCCAGTTCCTGTTGAAACTGAAAGTGTTGATGAACCGCTTGATGCAGTTACTGGTGCTGCTGATGTTGCAAGAGCAGAAACAATTGTTGCATTAGTTGCAACTGCTGTTACTACTGTTCCAGTGTCAACTGATGTTACAGCAATCTTTAATGCATCTGCTGCATCAATGCTGTTATCTGCTGGTACTGGTAGTGATACAGGAGTTCCTACTACTGTTCCACCTGTTGCTGCTGATCCAGCTACCGTAAGGGTAACAGTTCCAGCATTAGCATTGGCTGCTGGGGCTGCTACTAAAGTAGTCATTGCCACAAGCACTGCCGTGATAATTGATAGTTTCTTCATGTTTGTTTTTTATTCCTCTTCATATGATTTGGTTTATTTATGTGTGTCTCTCACACATCTAACAATAGTACCAAAAATAGCACTATCCGTCAAATCTACTCTGGCCACTTGCCGTCAATTACCATCATGGCAATTGCGCTATAGTTTAGATCATCAATAAATGACTCTCTAAGTGTCTCAAACTGTGGCTTGCTGTCTTTCTTATTAAAAAATAGGTTTTTAATTCTCTCAAACTTATCATGCTTTCGCACAATTAGACCATTAAGAGCTCCGCCTGGAGCAGATGAAATATTTTTTGGGCCGTAATCCTTGTGCTTTCGTATCAAGAGAACGTAGGCCTCGTCAAAAATCTTCTTTACGTCTGTTTCAAAATCATTCTGTGGCATTAGGGGCCATCATTTCGTTGAATCTTTGAATAAGTCTATTAACAGTAAATACTACGTATGTCTCAGCAAACTGTCTATGGACGGTAATAAATTCTTGATCCCCGTCTGGGTTTTGATGAGAATAGAATTCCGCATAGAATTCTCCTGAAATATCAGAAATCATCTTCTCTAAATCTTGAAGTGTAAAGTCATTCATTATTTTATCTCTTTTCTTAGTATCGATATTACATCTATTGGCTGCATGCATGAAGGGCTATATTTTGTAGCAGCTTCAATTGCAATTCTTACTCTTTTCTTTCCGTCACTCCAGACCTGTGTGCTATATAGTGACCCATAAGCATACTCTGATCCGCTTCCAACTGAAAGGAAATCTGTTTCAAATCTTGTCATTGACATAGTTCCAGCATCATGCTCGTACATCTTGCCTTCTGTAATGATAATCATTCCAAAGTCGCATTCTTTTTCTGCAGTAAATACGAAATGCTCGTCATAGAATTCTTTTAGGGCTTTAGTAAAATCGTTACCCATAAACTTGTCTATATTCTTTTTTTGTGCTGCTGTAGGTAGTGGTGGTTCAAAGTTATACATAACTTTTTCGCCGTCCATACTTCCGTAGTATCCAAAAAGATATGGACCTATCTGCCAAACCTTTGGGTGAGCCAAGGGCAAGATGATATTGTCATCGGATGCACCACGGTCACCAGCAATATACGAGCCATTCTCATTTACAACGGCACAAATAACTGTCATTTATTTATCCATTCTTGAATAGCTTTGAATTTCTTAGTTAAAGAAGTCTGTCTTATAAGTATAGCAATTCCAATCAATAGTGTCAACACTGGGTATGGATCTCCAGAATCATTGATAATTCTATTAAACAATTCAGATGCTACATAATATATTAAATAAATCCAGAATGATAGTCCTATTAGTATTCCTAAAATATATCCAATTTTTTCTGATTTTTTCATACGAGAAGCTCCGTTGCACTTATCTCTTCACCATAGTATTTATGATTAAGTACGTATTCTTTTACAAGTTCCGATCCATATTGTCTTCCAGCCAGAATGATAGCCCATCTTGGCTCATATCCAGAAGATATGCATTGGTCACATAGTAGCAAATTTATTCCTTTAATAAGTGTTGATTTCTTAACGCTTATCTTAAATCTTGATTTGCTACAACTATAGCAAAGTATCTGATCCGTCATCATACTCCTCAATATGCTCAAAGCCTATTTCATCCACAATAGAGAAATCTCCGTTGTCAACAAACACCTCAAAGTCTATACCGTCTTGCTGGTATCGAACTAGAGATGCATATGCACCTTCTTTAACGATAGATCCATGACATTGTTCTTCATGGAGCCATACTATCTGTATTCTATCGTTGTACCTTTGTTCTGCCATCGCCTGGGACTCCTTCGAACTCGCATCTTACACCATATGATTCGATCACTTTTCTAACTAAAGTTATGTAATCAGTTATAGTAACCCTTTGATTAATATCAAAAGACATTATATTATCTTCATACATTCTTATAGTTAAAAATTCTGGATATTCCGCTATATCGATTACAATTCCTGAAAAGGGTGGCTTTACCTGTCTTACAGCTTTAGCCATTTCCCTGTTGTATATAACTCTACCTTTGTCCATGCTTACTCTTCCATCTTTTCCAGACTTCTGGAGTTTTGTGAGAGTTCCTAGTTTTATCTACGTCACCTAAAGTTAAATAGACTCCGCCCCATACACCGTATTCATCTCCCTCTACTCCAGCGGCAAGGCACTGCTTTGCTACTGGGCAAACTAAACACATTTCATCAATGTTTTTAGCTAAAGTTTGATCAACTTCGTATGTATCAAAAAAGAATTCCGCTGGCATACCTGAACATGCTGCTAAGTCTGTCCAATTTAAATCTTCTACATCTACGCCTAAATCATTTAATATATTTGACATATTTATCTGGGACCTTCCACGTGCCATCATCTTCCATCTTGAAGCACTCTACAATTCCCCAGTTACCATTCCTAAAAATTCCTTGTTTATTAAAAAAACCCTTATGGTCTCTACGCCAAGAACAGATGTCCCATCCGTCCCAATATAGATTATAGTTTGCGTCGACAACTTTATGAGCTGCCTCGTAATTCAATTTAGCCATTTTCTTCTTTCAGTTAGTATATTTAATTCTATCAGTCTGATAGCTTTTCGTCAAGGGTCTCTATAAGAATTTCTTCTAAGATTTCCTCTGTGCTGTTTGGGCTTGCTGGATTAAAAACACCTTCCCAAACGGACTTCTTTTTTAGATCTGGCTCTTTATCAACATGCGGCTCTAGCTTGTCAATGTATGTATCTTCTGACATATTGTCCCTTACTTTAGTGTTGCGGTTATTTCAGTTTTAGCTAATTCTTCTTCTGTCCAGAGACCAACTTTTGAATCTCCGCCGTAGCCTTTAGCGAGACCAACTTTAATTAATTGGTCGTTAATGCTTTCTTCCGAGTTAAGATAAATCTTTCCTAGGTATCTTCCGTACTTATCTGGCTTAGTTACTTCAAGCTTAACTGTCTTTCCTTCTAGCAAAGAAATCATATAAGCCTTTAATGCCTTCCCAAGTGGGGTGTTTTTTTCTGCTGTATCGATTCCAGAAAGTCTAATTCTTTCCTTATGCCATACGCTGAATCCTAGATCAATAAATACGTCTACTGTATCACCGTCGACTACCTTGTCAATCTTTGTATAATATGTGTACATGCTCATACAACGATTATACCAGAATAGTACCCCTAGTTGGATTCGAACCAACGCTGTCACGATTTTAAGTCGTGTGCCTCTACCGCTGGGCTATAAGGGCCTATATTGGAGCGAGTGACCAGAATCGAACTGGCACTATCTGCTTGGAAGGCAGAGACACTACCATTATGTAACACTCGCATTGCTGGGGATATAGGACTCGAACCTATGACCTAGAAATTAACAGTTTCCCGCTCTGCCGACTGAGCTAATCCCCATTGATAATTACTTAGAATTATCTGTCTTATAGAAGCCAGGACCGTTGAATTTAATTCCAAAAGAACTATAAACACGAACCATATCTTTACCACAATATCCGCAAGGATAGTCTGGCTCATCTTCCATGATTGATCTTTCAAACTCGTGTATATTATCTTCAACTGCTACGCTTACGTCACATTCACATTTATATTGATACTTTGGCATTTATTCGTGAGTTGGCCAAAAATAGCTACAGGTATCACAGCATGGATCATTGTTTACATCATCATATGCGGATTGAAATAGTGCGTATTCGTGGCTATCCTTTCTATATAGATTAGCTTGGTGTGTTGCATTTACTCTTCGTAAAAGTGTTTGATCTTTCATCCAGAATGGACGATTATTAAACTCTACCGCTTGAAAATGAGTGTCAATTGTTTGATCAATTGCATCCAAGTTATTCTTAAACTTAATTCCACGATTGTAGCATTCTTTAGCAATAGCATTTAGGTAATTATATAGAACTAATTCTGACCCCGCCCACATTTTAACTGCTGGGTGATTACGCCAACCCTTTGAGATTCCAGCCAAAGAGTTAAGGATTTGTCTACCCTCTAATAACTGTTTGTTTAATCTACGTGAATCTAAAACTGAAGCGCATTCGTCAAAATCGCTGTATGGTAAAAATGTTTGCACCGCATATCCGTTCTCTTAGTTGTTTGAATCTGGCTTGCTATTAATTGTATCACGAGCATCAATTATTGTAAATGCCCAGGACTTTATCTTTTCTTCGTTTTTTGCATAGTGGTGGCCACAAAAATACAACTCACCAGTAACTCCTTTTAGATAAACAAATGCTTGCGCTTGGCATGCATCACACCTATCTGTTACTTTAAGTTCAATCTCTTCTATTTCAGGGGCAGCATCTAGGAGTTTCAAAGCCTGATCCTTTCCAAATCTTACTCATATCGTTAGGTCTTACTGACGCTGGTTCCGCCTCACGTCCCATATCTTCTAATGCCGATCTTGCCTCTTCCATAGAACCATAGCAGAGAACAGATGTACCATTTGTTTCAACTAAAGCTGGCCCTTCACATCTTGGATGAACTTCTACAATTTCAAACCCAGTATCATTAGACTTCTTTGCATCAACCTTGACACAATTAGGAACCTTCTTGCCATTTTGAGTTTTATAGCCAATCATTTCATAGCCTTCCCAGCACGGGCCTTGGGCTTTTGTAAATCTACTATCTCCTAGCATGTCAACTCCTTGTTATATTTTAATTATACTCTTTTTTTTATGCACTGTCAACAGTGCCCCTGGCAGGAATCGAACCTGCGGCCTGCGGATTAGAAGTCCGTCGCTCTATCCCCTGAGCTACAGAGGCATAGACTAGTTGACGTATACGTCAACAATGTTTTGAGATCTTAACCAATCAAATGTTGCCATCAATTGCTCTCGTGTGTCACAAGTTTGACATCCGCAATATGGGCCATATGATTCAAATCCTTCTCTTACATCTTCTTCGTCATGCAGCATCATATAGCAACCATTCATATGGTCTTCTACAAACGACTCTAATTGTTTTGCTTGGTTTTCTGTCAGCTCAATCTTTTTCATTTCCTGCCCTATCCTGTCCAATCATGGACACCCAAGTACGATGCTTGTGACAATTAGAACAAACAATGTCACACTTAGCAATTTCTTCTACAATCTCTTCCATTGTATGGGTTGCATACATTTTAGTTAGGTTAGCTATTTTTTCTCCCCTAACATGGTCATATTCCATTATATACCAAGGTAGTACGACTTGGCAATCTGCACACGGCTTATTATTTTTATATTCTTGAATGAATCGCCTTTTATGGCCAGTCTTATCTTTTCTTTTTGTTGGTAATAGTCTTTCTAGATCCGCATAATATCTATCTCTAGTTGTCTGGGTCATCCAAATTTTCCATATCTACGTATCCTAGTTGATACATAACTTCTCTAGCCGCATCTGATATTTTCATATTGGCATTTAGATCTTCATCGTACTCTACTTCTATTAATCCCTGCTCAAATAATCCTACCAGAGCTTCATCAATCATCTCATGATGCATCTCCCATAAATCTGGAGCTAATTCCTTTGCCTTGTCTGTAATAACATAAATAAAATTACCAGACACATCTATACCGTTGACAGTTACAGCGCCTATTTCTACATAGTGCTCCATCATTTGATCAAAGCCATCTTGGTCCATCTCGAAATCTTCCATGTGCCTTCCTTATAGTACTGCCCAGCCCGAAGGCTGGGCAGCAGTAACTAGTCTTCCATCCCAAGGTACCTACAAGCACGTTGGCCAGGACCAGAGCTGTGGCTCATCCACAAACTATGGTAATACAATTATACTACTTGTTCTTCTTCTCTTGCTTTTTTGCACGTTTTTCTTTTAGAGAGAGCTTAGGCTCTTTCTTTTTATTTGCGTTGCCTTTTTGTTCTTTGTTAGCCATGATTACTCCTTTCTTTGTGCGGCAGGTAGGACTTGAACCTACGATTACCGAATTATGAGTTCGGGGCTTTAACCAACTAAGCTACTGCCGCCTTATACAATTCTACAACAGTTGCTTGGATTTGTCTACACTTGATCGTACAAGATCCTGTACGAACTCACTAAAATGCTTTCTAATACTTCCAGGTGGCTCGTTGCCAAGCACTTCCCAGATCTTTTTATATTCAATAACATTATTATATGTTGTTGGACATAAATGATTTCCTTCATATGTTTCAAGTGTTACTGGCAATGGCACATGCTTACCAACACAGGCACACATCATGCCATTGAATTTAGTGCTTACGTATTTACTCATAGTATACTCATTCCTGATATTGCATCTAAGAGTTCTGCTGGCATCCTCTTAGGTACTCCATCCTTAGTTACCTTGCTATTTACATTATCTTCTTTGCTTCCAGCCCAAGTGTGAATATTAATTTCTCTATCGCCTTTTTGTGATCTTGATATGGCATTATATATAGACCCGCACACGGCGTCTGCAAGGTCCTTAGAGCCCTTTCTAGGGTGATCTACCTTGTCTCTCACAATTCTTAACTGCAATAACTCGTCTATTAAAAGCTTAATATCTGGACCAGTTATTCTTTCTTCCATAATTCCAAGAGCCATATCCTCGTAGTGCTTCTTTGCTACGGATAATATCTCTGTGTGAATATTATAATTTTTAATTTGTTGCATCATATCGTGTGAGTTCCATCGGTCAAATGTTACAGCCTTAATATTAAAACCTCTAGACTTAAGAGAAATAATATAATCTTTGACCTCAGTAAAATCAACAGACTTATCTGAAGTAGGAGTCCACCATCTTACTGCATCAACAATAACTTTAGGAGCTACCTGCTCATAATCATTAAATGATCTAATCTTTACCCACTCACTTACGTGAGACATAGATACTGCACAATGGTCATGCTTTTGAGCTAAGTCAACGTGCACAAAATATTCCATATCTTCCAACGGTTTTAGGGCTTCTTCAAATCTTCCAGTGGAGTTGTCTACACCATTATTTAAGACAAATGCCGCCTCAATCTTTTCTCTTGACTTAAAGAAAGCGTCTACTGCTTCTGGTGGCATACATGCAAAGCGTGACAATGCATCTGTTGGATTTGTATAGAAAGCTACCTTAAAATCATCAATAGTTCTAGTTGGGTTAATCTGCCATGTTGGTCTACGCAATGCAAAAGTCTTTGGAATCTTATAGGATATTATTTGATCTTCTTCCCATTCAACAGTAAATTCATTTCCATCTACACCATCTTGAAGATCTTCGTCCATCTTAAATTTATGACTCAATACCTTTACTTCTTTTTGAGCAACGACTGCTTCATATCTTTGCTGTATATAATCATTCTTATAGCGTGGGAATGAAAGAAGTATTACTTTACCAAAGTCTGGAAAACGTGAATCTACTGATGCCCTATACATATCATATATTGCTCCAGCCGTTTTAGCTTGCTCGTGACCTGTTGTATTGTCAACACTGAATCCAGAAATCTCGTCCAGGATAACTACTAGTGCGTTGTATCCCTCAAATGCTTCTCTTTCGGAGTGACCTGAGTGACAGCTAATGCCTTTATCAAACTCAATTACGTCCGCCTTTGCTATATACTTTCCTGCAAACCAAGGGGACTTGTCAACTCTTGTCTTAAGCCCTTTAAAAAAAACATTCTTAGCCTGCTGTGCGTTAACAGCAATATTAATAAGATCAATTGAGTCTCCAGGAGGCTTTCCAAAATATTTTGCTGGGTCTTTTAAACATAATAAAAGATAAACAATATAAGCAACGGCAATAGTAGAGCAGTAGTCTTTACCTGATCCCTTACCCAGTTGTGCTACTACTTCATTGACTGTTTCTTTCCAGCGCTTTTCGCCAGCTTCTTCACCATATAATTTATTTAAAGTTGCCCTCTTATATATTTGTGAGCTTGCTCTGATAAGCATGTATTGATACTCGGATAATGGTGGTAGTCCAAGATACTCGTGGCTGACAACAAATTCATCTAACTCTACTGGGCGTTCTTCAAACTCTTCACCGTCAAGTATATCAATTATGTCTGCAAAATTAAACGACATCTTCGCTCACATCTCTGAGGCTAGTTACATTATTTGCCTCTGCAATGATTACTTCTTCAACTTGATTAGATATCTGTGAAAGCCTACGCATAATTTCATTTCTTACCTGCGGGTACTCTGCTGATATATCTTTTAATATTCCAATAAGAATGTCTTGCTTTCTTTCTGTTTCTGCAAGATGGCTGGCAAGCTCTGCATTATCAAGTAGTCCAAGCTGCTGAAGCATAGCAATTCTTTTCTGCTCAATGTCTGAGATAAGCTTTAATATGGTAGCCTTAACATTTAGTTGTCCTGCCTGATCTGCATCGTCTACAGTCTTCCAGGCCTCTTTAATGAGCATTGCGTAGTGTTGATCTGCACCTGCTACCGCTTCTTTTGCACGGTCTCTTGCACTTGAATCATCACGAACAACAGTTTTCCATTCTTCAATTAATTCTAGCACGTCTTTACGTGGAAGAGATAGAGTCTTTGAAATTTGAGTAGCACTATTGCCCATAAGCATTTGTTCTACTACTTTGTTCATACGGTCAAAACGTTCTGCTAATTCTATTTCAGACATGATATCTCCTGTTCTATATAAAGTATACTCTTGGTCAACTAAAATGTCAAAGCTAATTAACTAGGATTTATGCCTTAATACAACATTCATATGGTGTGGAGCATCTATAATATCTCCAACTACAATTTCCATCTCTTCATCATTAACTAATCTATACATGTTAAATTGAGATGATACTTTATTTAAAAACTCTTCTGAGTGATATGGTCCTAGTTCTACAATCGCAGCACGACATGACTTTAAAGGTCTTTCTAAAGTGTCCCAGATCTTTTCTTCGTGACCCTCAACATCCATCTTAATAATATCAATCTCGTCAATTGTAATTTCATCTATAATATTGTTTATATTATCAAGCATTACTGGAAGGCTTGTCATACCATCTACTGTGCTGTCTTCATCTGTTATTCCTGCTCCGCCAATATTTGTATTTGGAATTAATATAAAAGCCTCTTTAGTTTCATTAGATAAGCCAATATCGAACAAGTTAATAGCACCAGTGGACTCATAATCGTTATCTGATTCTAGAATAGTTTTTTCATAAACATTAACAAGCTCTTTGTTTGCTTCAAATGAAAACACTCTTCCGTATGGACCAGTTGCCCTAGCCATGATCTCTGTAAAATAACCAATGTTCATTCCTATGTCCAGGCATGTATCAGTTTCTTGTACATTTTTTATTAGCCAATTTGTTGTTTCTGGCTCCCAGAATCCAAGCTTCTGAATGTTTCCACCGACGTGTTCGTCTCCATCAACGACATATAGACTAAATCCATAATTGGTTTTAGCCATAGTTATTGGGTAGATAGTTTCTACCTTTTCCACTTCCTCTGATTCTTTATCAGACCAAAGTCTTCCAGATATCTCTGGATTGTCATGTGCGATACTTGACATTCTTCTGCTATCTCCTTTATCGTTTTCTTTTGAAGTACATATCTTCTAAATAAATAATCTTTGCTTTGGTAGAGCTTCACTTCTTCTCCGTCAATGTCTTCTGTGCAAAGAAGGCAATACCTACTGCATCCGCAACATCAAAATCATCTAGCTCAATACCGAAAGATCTTTTTACCCAGTCTACGGTTCTTTGCTTTCTTATTTCTCTTTGCTTTGTCTTATACCAGGAATCTGTTTTTCCTGGGTTTGTAATTTTAATACCATTCTTTTCATCATTAGTAAGGTTCTTATTTCCTATGTATGACTGCCAAGATATAGGTGCAACAGTTATTACCTCTGGGTTATACTGCATAAGTTCAGCAAGTACTACTCCGTATACATATGATAGTTTTATTACCGCATCAGCAGACTTAACCATAATTGCGCCTTCCATTGCGATATAATCAGCCTTAAGCTCCTCGCTAAATGCACCAATTTTGTTTCTAGCATCAGCTATCTTTTCATAAATTGTCATTCCGTTAAGAAGAATCTTGCCATATCTTTCTGGCTTTCCATCTCTGAAAAGACAAAATGCTACAGAATTAGTAGATGCGTCTATACCAATTACGGTAGATGCGCTTACTTTATTTAGCTTTGCCAGCGTCATTTATCATATCCAATAACTTTTTCTTAGCATTCTTTATTGCTAAGGACTCACAAGATGAGCACACGGAATCATAGTTGTATCTACTAAGCTGTTTTTCGCAACCTTTATTCTTGCATATTCTTACTGCTCCGCTTCTAATAGCTTTTTTCTCATAGTATTTCTCCATGATTCTTTTATTAGTTGCAATACGGCAGCATTCATCAGAACAATATTTTTGATTGTGTGTCTTTGGCTCAAAGCTTGCTGAGCACTCAAATCTAGCGCATATCATTTTGGAAGATCCAATTTTTCTATAATTAAATCTCCATGTTCTCCAGCCCAACATTCTTTTCTTACTGGACAGTACTTGCATGTAGATGTACTTTTAGTGAATGGTCTTTCTGGCAAATGTCCTGCCTGATAGTTTTTATAAACTACTCTCATCCACTCAATAGTCTTTTCAATAAGAGCTCTATGTCTAGCATTCATATTAATAGGCATAATAAGAATCTCGTTGCTATTTTTATTTTCATACATCAAAAAGCCTTCATCAAGCTTTTCAACCCACATATAAAGTAATAGCTGAATTAGGTGTGATGTAGTTGGAGCCATGCTCGTCTGTCTTGCAGCAAACACTTCGTCTCTGACTGTTTTTAATTCTCCAATTATTTCAGTGCCATACCAGTCAACAATCATATCTGCAAAGCCTCTTATGGGAGGATCATCACATAGAATTTCTCTTTCTAACTCTTTAGCAAGACCTGCGCTTTCTAATAAAGTTTGAATTCTTTCGTGTGCCTGTTTCCCATTTTCCATATTAGCAATTGCAATTGCATCAAAATTATCTTCAAACTCACAGCCGTTAAATGCTATGAACCAGTATCTTGGACACATTCCATATCCATAACCGACGGTGCTTGGAGAAAAAGTATGCTTTTTTGCATACCTATCTAAGTTTCTATTTGCTGTGTAGGCTTCATTCATCATTCTTCCGAATTCAATTGGATCAAACTCTCCCATTGTTTTCTTGAATTTTAAGTTTGTTATTAGATCTCTACCCATTTAGTTTCTCGCAGCATACTTTAGTGCGTCCACTAATCTATCTATGGCCTCTTTCGCAGAGTAGTAAATATTCTTTTTATTGTAGTTCAAAGTATTGCTCTTATCTCTGCCGAAAGTTGTATAATAGGCAGCGAGTACGGCTAGTTTTGCGCTGATTGCTTGTAGTTCAATAATTAACATAGGGGCTTTTGCTGATGGTATATCAGGATTCATAATTAACTTAATAACAATTGCTAACGCTCTATCAAGTTGTTCGTCCTTCATTAGATCATGAAGGTCGTTAAATTCTGTTACATCATTAATTAGCTCTAGTACGCTTTTGTCTGACATGCTTATCCAATCTATCTATAAATAATCCAAATGGGTATCCGAAGGCAAATCCAAGTAGTAGTCCAAAAAGAAATGTTGTCACTGGAAAGCCTTCTGTACCAAGGCGTAGCCAATCCAAAGCCCAACAATGCCCATTAACCCAGCAAATACTGGTGGTGCGGGAATTGGTAGTTTAAATACACTAAACACTCCACCTACAGCAATACCTGTAAGCGTAGTTAATATAAGTTCTCTCACTTCTTTTTCTCCAAATTCTTTTTATGTACTGTCAGGTAAGGTCCTAGATCAGCTTTTATTGCTCCGTCTTTACGGATTCTTACTATTCTGCCATTTTTAATAACAGTTTTATTCATTGGATGCTTATTATTTGACCCCATGATTATCCTCCCAAAATGTAATTAGTTCTTCTAAAATTGCCCACTCAATTATTCCAAGTCTTACCTTTGAATCTGTTCCTAGTATGATTTTAAGTGCTGGATACATATCTCTATTAACTCTAAAAGTATCTGTGCATATCTTTGACCATACTGGCTTATTCAAAGTAAATGACGATGAAGCTTCTTTATAATCTACAAGAAACTGTTTCCATTGTGCATCACCCTTTTGATAGTCACCACGGCCACTATTTTTTTGAGCCTTAGCACTATCACGTTTTACTTCACCACGCTCTGACATTATCCTAGGCTAACCTTTGATATATGTCCATCTGGGCAGGTCCAAAAAACAAAGTACTCCTGACGGTTATACTCTGCTTCTGATACAACTTTATTACATGTTTGGCAACTAAATGCACCACCCATTTCTATTTTATCTTTTGATACTACGGTTGGCTTAGGCTTCTTGCCTATTAGATCTTCAATCTTGCCCATAAATTTTTGCCTTCAGGCTTTCTACTACGTCAGGATTTTCTCTAAGATACTGAACAGTCTTTGCTCTACCCTGAAATCTTTCTTTACCTATAGTATACCATGCTCCGCCTTTTTCAACAGCGCCGTGTTGCTCAGCAACGTCTAAAACTTCTCCTACTTCATCTATTCCTACGTGCTCTCCTTGATAATAGAAGTCGTATTGTCCCGATAGATTAGGGGGGCCGAGTTTGTTGTAATCAATAATCCAGTTAACGGGTCTTCCAACTCTCTGCTCAATAATTTTGTCACCAACCGTAATGCCAGATTTGATAGCATTAGCTTCAGCTTCCGAAGACCAAAGTTTGACAACTGTGGATGAGAAAAACTTAACTGCCATTCCTCCCGTTGGGATGTGGCTAGCATGCATAGATCCAAATTGATTTCGTTGTTGCGAAATGAGTACAAGTAGTGTGTTCTTGTTTGCGTAGTTAAGCATTTTGACGGCATGTGTCATATCCTTTGCTTCTGCACCAATCTGCTTGGTGTCTTCTAGTTTCTTTAAATCATTGCTATCTTTTTCAAAGTAAATTGCTGGCAGTAGTGCTGAGATAGAGTCTACAACAATAATATCAACTCCAGCTTCCATCAACTGCTGTGCAACATCAACCATATCATTAATAGTTTTTGCTGGTGAGTAGATTAACTCATCTGAATTAACTCCTAGCTTTTCTGCCCACTCCTGAGAATAAGAATGCTCTGCGTCAATCCAAGCACAGGTCTTTCCTTCTTTTTGTGCTTCTGCAATCATCTGCAAACAGAATGAGGACTTTCCAGCAGACTTATTCCCCCATACTAAAATTTGTCTTCCATGGCCAAAGCCACCTTTAAGTGCTAGGTTTAGTCCTATGCTTGGTGTCTTTTGCTTTATTGTTTCCACTTCTACTGCGGCTTGCACTCTTTGTCTTGTTTTGGGGTCTAGCTTTGCTAGAATTTCTGATATCTCTGTCATGAAAGTTTTCCTCTAATTCTGATCCTAGTTTTTTAATATCTTTATCTCTTGAAGCTTGTAGCTTTTTAATAATAGTTAATAAAAGATCTTCATTGTCGCTTTTAATAACTAGCAGTAGTTCTCCCTCGCTACCATATAGGAAGTAACCGCCAAGTGTCATCTAGAAAAGATTCCCATGAAGCTTTGGTCTAGATAAATTTTTATTGATCTTCTTGTGAAGTATGTCGTCTAATGAATGATCTACCATTCCAGTATTTCTCATTGCTGCATAGACATCTAAAAGTCTAATAATAACATCAGAGATTTCTTCTACGATTTCTTCGCTACCCTTTGACTTGCGTAATGCTTCCAGAACTTCTGTTACCTCTGAATGAACTAACGCCAACTTGTTTCCAAGCTTATCGTATGTGACCTCTCCGTCCCAAAACCCCTTCTCAATTGCACTCTCGTGCAAGGTTGCTGCAAAGGCGTCTAGGCCGTAGTCTGTTACTAAATTACTCAACTTCAATCTCCTCTTTGCCAACTAGACCTTGCTCAATTGTAATAATAAAGTCTCTAGATTCATTATCGTATTCTATAATTAGCTTTCTATCTACTGTCATAGAGCTAGTAAATTTTTCTGCTGGAATTCTTACAATTCCGCCAATGTGATCCATAATAACTGAAACAACATGGCTAATGTCTAGCTTACCTTCAAATGGAGCAATAAGCTCATTTTCTGATTCTGGTGATTCGTTTTTCATATCTTCGTTCATTTTACGCTCCTTAGCGAATAAGTGCCATCGTCTGTTTGGCCGATTTCTGGAATGTATATCATTCCATCTTTGATTCTTGATTTTAATTTATCATACGATTGTGGAAATACAATTGCACGAGTAAGTTCTTTAGAACTATTAGACATAATTAAATGGCCCATAGACTTCCCCTGCTTTGTTCTGTATGGGAGAAGGCTTACGCTCATCTTCATTCCATCTGGTATATTTAAACTTTCTGAGTGTAGGAATGTTACGAATGTATCATTAACCCTATTTGCTACATCATCTATTGTAACATATCTATGGATTCTATTGTCTCCGACCAAGAAGAAGTACATGTTACCTACTTCAATTTGTGTTTGCTCCGTATGGAATACTCCAATAGTTCCAGTCTCGTCTACCATTTCGATTCTGGACCATCCGTTGCCCTTCTTGATTCCCTTAACCATAGCAAGCATAACGAATGTTCCACGCTCTTCAAAGTCTTCAAGTGCTGTGACCTGTGCCTTAATGTGTGGAGACACTCTTCCAAGATCAAACTTTGGAATACTTAGATACTCATATAGGTTCTCTGACTCTTTACCAGTTCGTGGATTATCTTCAAAAGCTGCTGCTCCAATTGAGTTTAGTGCTGCTAAAGCTCTTGAATTAATTCCACTACCTTTAACAGAAGCTTTATCTTCTAAATCTTTATAGGATTTAAATGGACCAGCTTCCATCAACTTCTTACCAATATTATCAGATATAAACTTAATATTTGAAAGACCAAATCTAATTGCATCTTTTTGAATCTTAAAATCTAAATCTGATTCATTTACGTGAGGAAGTAGAATCTTGATTCCAAGTCTCTTTGCCTCAATAAGGTACTCAGTACGTGCATCTTTATCATGCTCGTTTCTAAGAATTGCAAACATAAACTCTGTAGGATAGTAGTGTTTTAACCAAGCAGTCCAATAACTGAGAAGAGAGTAAGCAATAGCATGAGAGCGATTAAAGGAATATCCAGAGTGTGCTTCGAAGTCATGCCAAAGCTCTTCAGCAGTTTTGACTGGAATATGCTTTGAAGCACCTTCAACGAACCTTTCCTTAAACTCATCAAACTCTTTAGCATCCTTTTTCTTTCCAATGATCTTTCTAACTTTATCTGCTTCCGACATGGACATACCGCCAAGGTGTACGCATGCTTGCATAACTTGTTCCTGGTAAATAATAACGCCATAAGTTCTCTCCGTAAACTGTCTCATTATTTCGTGCTGATAAACAATATCTTCCTGTCCTTTTTTACGGGCTATGTATGCATGACCTACAGTATTCATTGCTCCTGGACGAACCAAAGCATTTGAAGCAGCCAAGTCTTCAAAGGTACTAACACCCATCTTTATTAGAAGGTTTGTGTATGGTGTTGCTTCTGCCTGGAAGATACCTTTTGTAAATCCTTTTGATAGATCTTCAAATATTTTTGGATCAGTTAGGTCTAGTGACTCTAAATCAATATGCTTTCCATGCCTGTCACTAATCATCTTTAGTGTGTCAGATATAACTGATAATGTTTTTAATCCAAGTGCGTCGATCTTAATAAGACCAATGTCTGCAACAGTATCCATATCGTATGCAACAACAGGTATTCGTCCGCTGACGTCATCATCCTTATCAGATCTAGTTTCAATTGGTGCAAACTTTACAAGTTCGTCTTTTGCAACTACCATCCCAGCAGCATGCATACCAACACTTCGTATCTTGCCACGAAGACTTCTTGCTAGTTCAGTTACCTCTGGATATCTTTCTCTGAACCAGAATGCGTTTGGGCTTGTTTCGAACTCTTCGAACGTGTCAACTTGCTTAAGCGCTTTATTAACTTCAGATAGTGGTACTCCAAATACACGAGCAGCATCTCTTACGACTCCTTTATCCTTGAAATATGTAAACGTTGAGATAGAAGCTACGTGCTTAAACTTCTTTCTCAAATACTCTTTAACTTCTTTTCTACGTCGATCCTCAAAGTCTGTATCAATATCAGGAAAGTCATTACGCTCTGGATTGATAAAACGGAAGAACAACAAATCAAATTTTACTGGATCTACAGTAGTAATGCCAAGTAGGTAGCATACTAATGAGCCAGCAGCAGATCCACGTCCTGGACCAACCATGATATCTTTGTTCTTTGCAAAGTTAATCATATCGGCAACAACCAAGAAGTACGAAGCAAAACTTTTATCCTTGATGATTTGTAATTCTTCATCTAGTCTAAGCTCATACTCATCATTTCCGTGAGACTCTTTATTTAGTCCCTTCTCCTTAAGACTATTTAATGCCAACTCTTTTAGCTTGTTGTCAGCATTTGTCTTTGGTACTGGTAGTAAGTCTAAGCCTCTTCTAAATTCATATGAGCCAATCTTATCTGAAACCTCTAAAGTGTTGTGATAGATATCAGTTCTAGTAAACCCCTGCTCAACAAAATCTTTTTGCATCTCTTCTCTTGAAGAAACATAAACATTGATATCCTGAAAAGATATTTTTCTTTCTGGGTATAGGTAATTTAATCTTTCAAAAATGTTTGTCATCTTTCGTGATGCCTCAAAGTCTGCATCTTTATTAATCTTTGGTGATGTTGAAAGAATAAGCATAGCCTCTTCTGTTGCACGATCTTCTGCCTTAGCATAGTGACAGTCTGCTGTTGCAATAGGCTTAATGCCATAAGCATCTGCAAGCTCTAGAAGCTTTTTATTAAGATCTTGTGGGTTATGTGGCTGTACTTCCATATAGAAGTCATTACCAAATGTATCTTTAAACCATTTAGCAAGTGCCTTTGCTTCGTCATACTCTTCACGAATAATTGCTTTTGAGATAAGACCATTCATGCATCCAGACAGTGCAATGATTCCTTCTTTATATTCAGCCAAAATTTCTCTGTCAATTCTAGGCTTATGATAATATCCTTCAGTCCACGCAATCTCTGAAAGCCTATTTAAATTCTTTAATCCATTTTCATTTTTTGCTAGCAAGATGATGTGGTTATAAGCCTGAACACTCTTATCTGTCTTAGACGACTTATCAAACCTGTCTGTAGGTGATATGTATGCTTCTAAACCTAAGATAGGCTTTAATCCTTGTTCCTCCGCCGCAATTTGCATTTCTCTGTGAGAAGATAAAGTTCCGTGGTCAGTAATGGCAATAGATGTATGTCCAAGATCTTTTGCTGCCTGCATTAATTCTGCAGGCGAATTCAACCCATCCATAAGGCTATAATAGCTATGAACGTGAAGATGTGTAAAGTCTGTCATTATTCTCCATTACTTATAGGGGGGCTTTCGCCCCCCTATAGATTAATTATTTACCACTCTAAATTAGATGTGGTTGTTTCTACTGATTCTTCTGCAGCTCCGCCGTCACCGTATAGGTAAAATGCTTCTTGCTCTGCATAAGGAACATAGCGCACTGCGCTTTTTTCAAGATCAATTAGTTCTAGTGCTGATGTATCAAATGGTTGCTCATCCTTTGCAAGTGGGATGATTGTGTAACTTGTATCTGTTTTTGTACCTGTGCGTTTAATTCGCCAAGTGCAGTTTGAGATACTTCCCATTTCTCCAGCATACTCAATAAGAGTTGGAGTAACTGTCTTTGCGCTTGTGCCTTGAGAAAGGATAGCTACGTATGGCTCTTCCTTGCCGTCATCTACTAGAACGTTGATGTAAAGGCGGCTACGGGCCTTCCAGCCTGCTTTAGGGTCCTTACGGTGCTGTTCATTAGCCCAGTCTCTGCCGTCTGATTCCATAGTGTCTAGTGCCTTGCGACGATAATCCTTTGGATTAGTATGCTCTAGTGCAATAAAACCTAGGCCCATTTTTTCGTCATATGTTGGTGAGTCAGGATCTAACTCTTGCAGAAAGCGAATCTTAATGCTTTCTCCATCTTCAAGCTTAAGCCAGCGAGCTTTTGAACCTTCACCGCTGTTGTAAGTTGGTTTATCTAATGTCTTATTCATATTCTTAAGACCACGAACGATACTCATTTTATATATTCTCCTTTTATAGTTGAGGCTATAAATGCCCCGTTACTTCTATTGTATCATATTATTGGAGTACTCGTAATGAGGTATAGCATTGTTAACACAATGTTTAATTTCCTCATCAGTCATATCGCCAACATCTTTTGCTCCATGCGGATATATTGTGCTATTGTCGTAAACAGCCCATAGGACTTCTTTACCCTTTAACTTTTTTACAATTGCCAAGCCAAGCTCTCTGCCTGCTTGATCATTGTCTGTCATAATAATAACCTTAGTAAAATACTTATTTAAAAGGCTAATACTATCATTAGAGATATGTCCACCAAGTGTAGCGACTCCGTTTGGAAATCCTGCCTGATGTAATCTCATAGCATCAAAAGATGCTTCTGTAACTATAGCCACTGGACTTACTTTTTTAGCTCTGTGTATATTAAATACAGTTTTGCTCTTTGGTAAACCTGGTGAATTCTTGAATCTTTTTTCTGTTATATGTCTTCCTACGATACCAATACATTTACCATCAGCGCTATGCACTGGAACAGTAACCATCTGTTGGTTTGAAGAAAACCCAATATCAAAATCTAATATAGTCTGGTCAGTAAACCCACGCATATGCATGTAGTCTCTTCCATCATTGCTTCCTGACATTTCAGAAGAGAGCTTTGTAATAATTGACATATCAAACTCTTTTAGATCTTCTGAATCTACCATAATATCTGAAAGTCTTTCTTCAAAGTCTTCTTTAATCTCATCTTCTTTAGATGCAATAAAACGAATTGATTCAAAATCATTTCTTTCAGTCATCTTCTTAACTAATTCTATTATGCTTCCTGATTCACCACATGAAGGATTAAAACATATAAATGCTCCACGCTCTTTGCTTACGCTAAAGCTTGGTGTGTTTCTGTTTCCGTGAAATGGGCAAAGACAAAGAAAGTCGTTACCTGTTTGAGAGACTATTTCGACATTGATCGCTCTGAGGACAGCTCTGATTTGTAATGGGGCGTATACCTGTGAATCAATTGACCCTGAACCATTCCCTCTGAATGCCACGCTTTTCTCTTTCCTACGAAGACTCCATGCATTGTAAACACAAAGTCGTAATTTTGCTCTATAGTATTAAATTGTACCGAAAAGGCTGGGTTTATGTCAAGTACCTTGACATATCCAGTTATCCTCATCTGGTGAGTTAATAAATTCTCGTATTGATTTCTTAGTCGTATGAAGTCTGCGTCATCACGTATGATGCCGTTAACCTGAAATCGGTGAATCTTTCTGTGGGTCATTCTGACTTCCGTTCTGGTATACTTCTTCAATTATACCCCTGTCAATGTCCCAATTTAAATAGAATGAGAAGTTTTTCCCGTGTCTATTCTTTCTAGAAACTACCTCAATAAGGTCCGTATCTGCATGCTTGTGGATAGCGATAGCCATATCAGCATCATACTCAATAGCCTTTGACCAAGCAACCTGAGATAGCATTGGTGGCGCATCTTGATCTGATACGTCATCCATAGTTGCTGCAGTAATATCAATTACTGGAATATTGTTACTTACGGCTAACATCTTAAACTCACGAGAAATATTCATGTTACGCTCAGTAGCACCGTTGCTTCGCTTTGTATCAGTAAATAGCTGGTGATAATCAAGAATAACTAAATCTGGTTTGTGTTGATCAATCTTTGCCTGAACTGTTGCTGGAGTTACATCCGCCATTCCCTCATTTGAAACAAGGATGAATCCACGCTTATCCGCAAATCTTTTCTTACCCCATGCTCCAAAATCGTCAATGTTTACATCTCCACGAGCAAAATCACTTGCTCTAAATTGTCCAGAGCCTAACATGGTATAAATACGATCACGCATATTTTCTGGTGACATCTCAAGAGATACAATCATAGGCTTGAATCCTTGTTCCCAAGCTTTACACGCAAGGTAGGATGTGAGCCACGTCTTACCACGTCCTGGCCAACCAATAGCAACAATTAGGTGTCCAGGAGCCATACCAGTTGGGTATGCAATATCCATAGCCTTAAACCCTGTAGCAATACCTGGGGAGCCACCCATGGCATCTGAGCGTTCTCTTAGTGCCATAATATGCTTTTGTGCACTCTCGTAATCTGTTAAGTCTACGTCTCTTACATTATTTGCATACTTACCAAGCTTTGATATTTCTTTTTGCATATCCGCAATTACACGAGAAGCAGCATTTTCTTTAAGTGATGAACCTGTATTTAATAATAAGTTTCTAATTTTACCAGAAAGGAATTCATTCTTTAGTTGGTCTAAGTAATATCCAGTTTCCGCATTAGTAGCAATTACATCAAAGTCTCTAAATTTATCTGATAGAACATCCGCTTCTGGAACAGACCTGAACTTAGAGTAGTAAGATTTTAATCCTTCCCATACATCTTTATGCGACTGAAAAAGATCATCCACATTCTCTTGCATGAGAACAGAGATATCTTTATTCTTACATACTGCACTAATTACTGCCGCTTCAGTGTTCAAGTGATTCTCTCTCTTCTACCATCTGTTTTGTTTGCATTCTTAGCTTTTCTCTAGCTAACTTGTCTTTATCCAATTCTATCATTACATGGTCGAGCTTGTCAAAATTAAAGAAGAAATGTTGCAGTGGATGCCCTGGACGATTTGTCCTAAAGTAATACTCTAAAACATTTCTAGCACGATCAAAACCTATACTATCAATAACATCTTGCATGGCCCATTTTTCACGATACTTATTAATTTTTGGAGTACGATTATATTTTTCTTTATATAGCATCTCATAGATTGAGATGAGAATGTATGGCTGTCTCGCCTCTTCTTTGGCCATTAAGACTTAAGCTCCTTTTCAATCTCCTGCATTTTTTCAATTAGCTTTCCTTCTACAAATGCGTATACACGCTCTGTAGCCTTATCTACATTCTCTTCTGACCGCAAAAAATCTTCTACCCCAATGCTTACCTTAATGCTTTCATAGTTGCCAAGGTTACGTGTGTACTGGAGATCTACCTTTACCTTTGTGTTTTCACTCATAATCGTCATCCTCATCCTCTTCTTCTTCAATAATATCACGTTCTATGAGCGGTGTAAAGCCTACGGATAATTGAGGCTTACGCTTATTCTTTTTTAATCTTTTGTCCTGCTTACCAATTTCTAGCCACGCTCCAGCTATCTGAAGAAGTGTATCTGTATCATTAGTTATCTCAGCAATAGATGCCGCTTTAGATAACATTGTGGCTGCGTTCTTTAAATATAGACTACTGTTCTTTGCAATATTGAATTCAGTTTGAGGAAGTATATATTGCTGTTGCTTCTTCCGCCTTATTACCATACGTTTTCCTTCCAAACTGGAATAAATTCCCCTGAGTCATTCTTTATATATAATGTTGATGTTTCTTTTAACATTGATCTAACCTCAGATCTAGTAGGGAGACCAGATGAATTTACTAACCCATCCTTGCGTGGTCTCCCTACACTGACCGTTGAGCAATAATCATGAAGCTCTAGAACCTCTTTTTCAGAGAAGAAGTATTTGCCGTAAGAGTCAAACTTACCATCAATCTTATAACTTCTTTCTGGAGTTCTAATTATTCCATCACGAATATATTTATCTATCGTCATTCTGTGACGATTTAGAATGTTAGCTACTTCTGTGATTGTATAGGCTTTTTCCATACCCTTTTGAGTCTCAGACCAAGAGTAGGCAGTTCTTCTCTTTTGAGAATAACACCATGCTGTTACAATATCACTACTACGATTTACATGCAGCGTTTTATGCAGCATTTCGTTTACGAAGAAATACCTGACTTTTTTAGATAGCGTCTTTCCTTTGCGTCTAGCCATCTACCTAATGCATTCCTCTCTTTATCTAACATCCATCTTTTACCACACCTGATGCAAAAAAGTTCTACGTGTAATTTTTGAGAGAATACTCTGTCTAAGAACACGGAACCAAGGCATCTTTTGCATCTCATATTAAGACCTACTTGTCTGAGGTCTTTTTTACAGTTGCTTTCTTAGCTGTAGTTTTCTTTGCTGCTGGCTTATTTGTCTTTGCAATATCTGATAGAAGTGAAGCCATAGATGTTGCTTGAGCAACTGACTTATTTCCACCGCCAAATGACTTTTCCAAAATAGCGTCTGCAGGCGTACCTCTTAGAACCAAGTTATAAATAGCTTGTGAAGTACCAAATACTAGCATAGCAGACTGAAGCGAATCTCCGCTGAATAAAGATGCACCACTTTGGATCCATGCTGTAGCAATTCCTGCTACTGCGCTAGTTACAAGTGCTAATGTGCTCTTTGTCTTTGCTGACATTCTTACTGTCTTAATTAGAGATGTTGCAACAATGGTAACCAATGAGGCACCAAAAATTACTAATCCATCCATGTTTTTCTCCTTATACTGTTTGTACTCTATTACTAGAGTATTTTCTTACTATCGTAGTTTTGCTACGAATTCTATAGTGTGAATTTCTTTCCGTCAACTACACAAGTGTAGTCTGGTGAAACGTGAATCATCTGAATGTGTGGATAGTTTCCATTTTCAATATGAGCAATGGCAAATCCCTTTTGCCAGTCATGGTGTTGAGTATACTTCATTCCTGGACCCTTTTCATCACACATGTGACCAATTTCATATCCACGAAGAGTTTCACCTTCTCCATTATTTCTTAGTTCATAAGTAACCATATGAGAAGCAATTCTATGAGAGTGTCCTCTAATCAAGGATACCTGCATATCTTCCATATCTTTTCTGACTGCACCGCCTGCAGCAATTGACATACCGTGATGAACGTGAATATCTCCAAAGCGTCTTCTTGGAAGGCTATCATAATAAATATAATCGTAACCCAAAGAATCTAGACTCCATAGGGCTTCTGGAGTAACATGCTTTGCATACTCTGGAATCTTTTTATCTAAGTAATCAAATATTCTAATATCATGGTTTCCTAGAGCAGAGAAAAGCTGTGCCTTTGGAGCAATCTTTCTTGTCTTAGCATAAAACTCTCTTGCTCCGCTTGCTTCGATTCTCATGTCCTTGATCATTAACTCTAAATCATTAGTGACATCATCGTTCTTGTATGCTTTTAAAAATTCTGTTGGCTTGCCTTCAGTGTATTTGCTGTAGCATGCCTGGTCATCTGTATCTCCAAGGTAATCTACAACGTCTGGCTTAAACCACTTCATCACCTTAAACCAAAGCTCTATCATCTTATCATCTTGATATGGAAACTGTTGATCTGATGAGAGCATCCATTTAAGGTCATTCTTTGCCTGTGTCATAAAAATCCGTTCATATATGTAGAAAGACGACTCTTCGTCGCCTTTATTTAATAATAATCTATTGTTTCTATTATGTCAAGCACATTGTTTGTGTGCTTTATCGTGTTCTTTTCTTGAACATATAAAAAGATTATATGTCTGATTATTTGTTTTATCTTCGTCTATATGATGAATAGTTTCATTAGTCTTAACCATTCTATCCATCTCTTTCTCTATTACTAAAACGTGTTCATAATACCAGCCTCCTGCGAAGGCTTTGGGATGTTCTGGCACCCATACTAAGATATATCCATTACGACTAATCATAGTATTTCTTTGATGCCAGCTTTTAATCGGCTGATACCGTGTCATACTATAACTATTATACTATAAAAATTTGAATATTACAAAGATTATGATTTTATTTCGTTACCTATTGCAAGGTAACTTATGCCAACATTTCCAGACTTAGCTCTTCCAACCCATCCAACTCTTATATTAAATCCTGTAGTTGTAGCATTTCCAGCTTTATTTACAACAGCTAAACCACTAGTAGTATTTCCTCCAGTAGAGGCCCAAGCAACTACAAAAGGAGGAGACGAAAAAGTTACTGGCTTGCCATCACGTTGAAATGGAACTGTAAATGGAGAACCAGTATTAGTACTACTAACTGGAATTGCATTTGATACAGTATATCCTCCAGTTAAAAATGATGGAGCGGCATTTGTGACAGTTGCTGTTGGTGATCCAGCAGATGGAACAGGAGTTGTAACTGTTGGCATTGCTGCAGCCAGCGTCTTTATTGCTAATACTAATTTATTAAGGTCTGCATAGTCCAAAGCACTGTTTGCACTAAACTCTTGAACATCAACTTTCATTTATTGCTACCCCTTCTTTATGCAGATCAATTTCTGTATCGCTGACAGTAACTTTATTTGCCTCTATCCAGCCCTCTGGAAAGGCATCTGGAGTCTTTATGTGAAGCTTTTTATTGTCAGACACTATATATATTTTACCATCTGCCACGTTATGAATAATAGTTCCGTCTCTAAATCCAAGGATACCTGCGTATGGGATGTGAGAAAGGTTTGAAAATTCAATGTCTATTACCTTTGAGGACCAGGACTGAAGGCATCTCTCTGAGTAGACCTTATATCTTTTCCCAGATTTTATATAAAAATATCCTTTTTCTGTTTTATAAAATAAACCAGAAATTGAATATGCTTTACTCCTGAGTAAATAGGTCTGCGTCTGCTGGATCTGAGATTTTTTCAAGAAGCGAGTTAGAATACTCATTTATATCTTTGCTCCAATTCTGTTTTTGCTCTATTAGCTCTGTAATCTCTGCCCTTAAAAATGCTACTTGAGTCTCGTAGTTAGATACGATTTCTCCAATGCGTTGCTGTAGGGCGGAAATTATTAGTTCCGCTTTGTCTGCCATGGTATTCCTATTCTGCTAGGGTTTCTGCTTCTGCAAGAAGCGCTGTCTTTTTTGCATTTAATGAGGTAAGTCTTGCTGTGATACCAGCAATTGTGTCAGCTGAAGTATCTGATACGGCTGTTGCCTCAATCATGTCTAGCTCAAAGCCATAGATTGCAAATTCTAGGCCCTTAATGTGCTGATCAATTATGTTTAATTTGTCAGCATTTGATAATGTTGTAGTTGTTGTTGGCATTATTTCCTCCTTGTATATTATATCATTCTATCAATAATCATACAATGATAGCTTTTTTTGCCCTCATTGCATCAATCTTAGACTCTAAATCAGCCTTTTGGTCATTTAGGTCAGAAATCTTTTCTGGGCTAGGTGAAGATCCAGCATTTTCTTCTGCCAGCCCCAACTCTACCTCATATAAAAAATATTGGAGTGTCTTTATCCTATCATTTATTAGGACTAACTTCTCTTCATTTGTAACTAATGATTCTGTCATTTTATCTCCTTGTCTAAATATACCACACTACCACTTATTCAGTGGGCAGGTAGCCTGCAATAATGATGTTTTCATTGCCATAAAGCACCCACACTCTCTGCACTGAGATGTGGAATTTATGAATTTTGGGCAAGCTTTGCAAATAGAGTATCTCTTTTCCTGAAGCTCATCTGAAGCCATCTCCGTTGAAGTTTTTAACATATCCCAAGGTCTGACGGGCTTTGGAGTATTTCTAACCTCTTCTACGTTTATTTCTTCTGGCTGATGATTTTTTTCAAGCCATAGGTCCCACTTTGTTTTTGACATTATTCCATCTCTCCAGGAATGACAAATTCCCCGTCAATATATGACCATCCAGTCATAACTAATTCTTTATATTTATGATGTTCTTCTATCCTGGCAATGATTGGATTTGAAAGCAATATTGCTTGTAGCATTTCATCGCACAAAAGTAATATTTTTTCTTTTCCTGGCCTTAATATTTCTACAGGATATATGTCGTATTTTTCCTGTCCTTCTTTAAATTCTGTTGCCTCACATAAAATATTATGAAAATCTAGATCAATAGGAATAATTTTAACAATCTTATTATTTATAATTAAACATGTGGCTGAGCCTTCTATTCCAGAAGCAACCTTATCTAATTTAACTCCAGCAGAAGACCAGTGTACGGTATCAAAATTAATAATTATCATATTTATATTATATCAATATGCGCTAAGGCTGTCAAGGTTATGAGAAGGCACACGAGGACCTTGTTCCAGCAGAGTTAAATCTTGCATTACAGTCTCCGCCGCCTGGGGTCAAACACCATTGATAGTTAGCGCTAGTTGAGTTAGAATAATCAAAGCTATTACAGATCCACCTTGTAACAGTACAGGCTGTAGACTGAACCTGTGTCTCACACGAGGTCTGAACATAACTGCTGCAATCGGTAGCAATGCAAGTTCTTGTCCTACACCTTTCTCTTGATCTATCTTTTTGAGCAGTTGCTCCAGTAGAGTAGCATGCCCCGTATGCAGTATATGGACCATATGCTCCATATGCGCTATACGTTCCGCAAGATGCGGTGCAAGTTAGTGTGTATCCACATTTACCATTTGTATAGCTATAAGAACCACAATCTGTGCCAGACGTGGTTGTAGTACATCCAGAAGTATCATAAGTTCCGCTGTTTGTTCCATCTATATATATAATTCTTTTATATGATGTAGTTGTTGATCTACATTGTCTGTATAGCTGACCACTACAATCATCATAATATGATCCATAACTTGTTCCATTTACAACATCGCAAGCACCATATGTAGTTACTGGCACGTAAGTTGTTGACCAATATGTAATAGCAGAATTTTTATTTGTTGGAGTTATATATAATGAGCTATTGTATGAGCCATCCCTATAAGCACCAGTATAATTTGAATTTGCAAATGCTCTGATACCTAAAACTCTTACTGCGCCAGTAGTAGATATTGTAAAGCTAGTTGACGTTGTGTTAAGGGTTTGAGTTGTTCCACCATTTATATCATAATATAAAGTCCAGCTATTTGCTCCAGTTCCACCAGACCAATCCATAGTAACTTGTTTTGATGTATTTATTGCATATACCTGTCCAGAGTAATAAGTATTTGCTGTTACAGACCAAAAATCATACGAAACAGTTCTTATATTATTTCTTGCACCCTGTGTTCCACCAGATATAGAGCTATACCATCCACCTGTTGCAGCTGCTTCATCGGCCCAATCAAAATTTAATGTATTTGATGATTGTGTTATGGTTATGGAATTCGGTCCATTTGGAGTTACTGTACTATCATATATGTTCATTGAAAATGCACTTGGACCAGGTATTGTTACTGAAACATAATTTTGACTATATTGACCCATATTAACATTATATGATGTTGCTGTTAAAGATGTTGCAGACCTTAGCCAAAAATTATATGTGGAACCAGTACTTGGTGTAAATGATGGCGTAAATGTAATTGGACTAGGTGCAATTTCAGAATAATCATAGCCATTTGTTGCAGAGTCTGGTTGTGATGTTCCAGTCGAATACCACATTTGATAATATGGCCCATCGCCACCTTCAGAATATATTTTAAATTTAGTTCCATCCCAAGTTACTGATGTTGGTGTTGGTGCTGCTAAATTAGCAGTAAATGGCCCAATGCTTGTTGTTGCTGTAGATATGTCGCTTGTTCCAGCTGAATTAGTTGCATATACAGATAATGATAAAGAAACGTTGCTTGATGTTGCCGTCCAGTCATAATATGTTTGACTAGAATTCAATGTTATTGGAAAACCAGAAGTGTCATATCCTGCCTGATCATTTCTATAAAGGTGCATTTCATAAGATGTGGGAGAGTTTGCCCAACTACCTACGGATAATCTATATACAGATCCAATTTTATTAGCGTTACCACTTAATAATTGCCAAGATGGTTGTGAGATAATTGTTGGCTTTGACACTCCCTGAATTAGTTGTAGTGTTGTTGCTCCATCATCTACCTGATCTTGTGTGGTGACAGAAGTAAAACCAGTTGTAGTCGATACAGGACTGTATGTTATTGATTGAAATGCTACACCGCTTGTAAGATATATCCTATAAGCAGATCCAGTTGGCTTTGATGCTCCCCATGGTACTTGCTGTGCACCATTATAAAGATACGCATTTCCAGAAGTTCCTCCGCCATTAGTTATAACATGAAAATCTACATAATTTTGACCTGGATAAAATATTGCCTGATATCTATATGTTACTGTATTGCTAGCAACATCATAAATTTTTCCAGACCAATCAACTATGTATTCTGTAGCAGTTGCTTTATATTTTAAGCTAATTTGTTTTAAATCTTTGTTCAAAAAGCTAACTACATGCCCCTGTGTTCCAGTATCATTAAGTCCAGTATTTCCAGTAGAGCCTGCAAGTCCTATGTATCCGTTTGTAGACACATATATATAATCATTCCATTGTGGGGTAATGGTTCTTACTTGTCCTACTGGGACTGATGTACTTGTAAAATATATTTGTGGATCATTGTTATATTTTGTATAACTATTTATAAGAGTAAGTTTTGCAATTATATATTTGTCTGCATCGGAGTAGCCTAAAGAGTTAACATTTACTGGGGTATAGCTTGGCTGCTGTGTAATTGCAGTTCCATCAATTTCAGTCCTATTGGAAGCAAATGATCCTACAGTTTGTGTTTTTACAAGGGTAGTGGCATTGAGGGATGGGTTTGTATTTGAAGATTCTGAGAACCATTCCACTTTTGATTCATAGAAATGTGGTGCGTCATACCACAAATTGCTAATAGATGTACTTACAAACTTTGGCGTATTTAGTGACGATGATGCTGCAGATACCATTGACCATGTGCTTGCTGATGGCTCTTGTCTTATAAGTCTAACTGGAGTACTTACTGCTCTTGCAACACCAGAAGCATTTGAGGCATTTACTCTAAAATATAACCACACGCCATTAGGTTCATTGTTAACAAGCCACCCTAAATTTGCATTTACATTTGAAATCTTATCGTCTGCGCCAGAAGATGTGGCTGGAGTGTATGAGGCAGTTGCATCATCTGCACTAGCTGTATTTGCCCAAAACCAGTCGTAAGTAAATACAACTCCACTATTTGGAAACCAGTCTCCATCATATCCCCAAAGATATGAACCCAGACCGTCTCCGCCAGCAAATCCAGTTGTTGGAGATGGAGTTGAAGTACCCTTAGTTCCACCAGATCTTGGTCCAATAAATTGAACTGGTGGGGCGGCTACTGGTGGTTGAACTCCAGAAACGCTAGTAGACCTATATGTATTAAGCCTAATTTTTGGATAATCATTATTCTCAATAAATGGTCTATTACTACTAGTATCAAATACCTTTTTCCAGGTAGCTGAGCCAGTTTTAAGGTATGCCTTTCTTACAGCAGTCCATGTTGTTGCACCAGTCTTAAGATAGACTTTCTTTATTTTTGTCCAGGTATAGTACCCAGTCTTTATATAACTTTTGCCAGCCATACCTATTCCTAACTAATCTGACGTGCTAAATATTAAGTCTCCAATGAGACCTACGTGATCATGACTTCCATTTGTTACTATGCTTGTTTCACTTGTTCCAGATTTAAATATTGATCTTCCTGTAGATAAACTTCCATCTGACTTTATCATAAGCATTTGTGCTACTTCAGTTCCGCTTCCATAATACCCAGAACCATAAGAATAGTGTGCTCTATTTGTAAAGCCAGTAAGTTTTACGGCACCAGTCTTACCAACATTAAATTCAATTCCTCCGTCTGCAAGCTGTATGGATGATTTAGAAGAGTTTCCATAATTTTCTAATAATATTGTAGCACCAATTGATGAATCAGAACTCAATGATATCTTAGGGCTATTTGTTGTATTTGCAGAATCAAGCTTTAATGATATTGTAGAGGCACTTGTAGATGATCCAGTTCCTGATGATGATGAGTATAATGAGTTTGCTGAATCAAGCTCTGTGCTAGAAGAACCAGAACTATCTGTAACAGTAAATGTTCTAGAGGCAACATTGTCTTGATCGAGGGTAAACCCTCCATTGAATACAATCTTTTGATTAGCTGAGTCTATAGTAAGTCTACTTGTAGCAAGGGAAGTGGAATTAATTGTGAATCCACCGATTTTTCCAGTATTTCCAGTAAGTTCAAATAGTGGTGATGATACGCCATTGGCATAGCTTCCTATTCCTGCAGAGTTAAAGACAACTCTGTCTCCAGAAGAAGGAGAAGATCCAGTATGTAATGAGCCGCCAAGTGCAAGGTTTCCAGTAATTGATCCAGATGAAGCTGTTATTTTTCCAGTAATTTCTGCATCACTTGCTGTAAGCTTACCGCTAACTGCACTAATATTTGTTGTACCTACATTTAGAGATCCACCACTAATACTTATATTCTTAGCAACTACCGCTCCAGATTGTGTTACAGAGAAATCTGCATTTGCATCTCCGCCAGCAACATTAGATCCAGCCCAGAACGCATACGTTCCATTTGGAGAAAGTCCTGCATACTGATTAACTACTCCAGGAATAAGTGAATTTTCTATTTTATTTGCGTATATCATCCAATTAGCTATTTTTGCATTTGTAGTTATAAATGTTGGTGAGCCGTTTGCTGCTCCTGCTAATAATTGTGATGTTAGGTTTCCGCCAGCATCGTAGAAATATGTACCAGTCTTATTAAAGATAGCTCTTCCACCAGATATTGCTGAGTCGCCAGCAAGTAGTGATCCTGTGGTGCTTATTTTAACTTCGTTATCAATTAATGAAAGAGCTCCTGCATCTACAGCATTTACTGCAACCTGCGCTGAATCAGAAGAGGAGTTTAAAGATAGACCAAAATATTTAATCTTAATATATAGCGTTGTAAACGATGTATTAATAATTACTGCTGGACTAATTCCAGAGTATACTAAGTTTGTAGAATCATTTGGAGTAAAACCAGATGTTGCACTTGCATATACTTTTGCTGATGTTGCTCCAGAAGGAAGAGTGTAATTAACTGCATACCCATTTGCAATTGGTGCCGCTGTAAATGTTGGAACTACCCCAGATAAAGGATTTGATTTTTCTGCAACCGAAAACGAAGTTCCAGTATTTATGTTGTCTGCAGAATCAGCACTCTGTAACAATCCAGTAAAGGATGTAAATCTCTGACCCATAACAGTGTAAAGTTCTTCTGCTGTTATAGTTAGTATTTGAGATGTTGATGTTCCATTTGCAAATTTGTAAAAATATCCAGATGTAGATCCGTTTGTTAGTCTTATAATAAATCTTTTAGAAAGATCATTTGATGGCATTGTAAGATAAATAAGCACATTATCTCCAGACCATACCGCCGACGTAACCGTTACATTACCTGGAGGTACTCCATCAGAGGCTGCTGCGACTGGATCTGTTGGTGTTGCAGAGGCTGCTGCTGACAAAGGACTATACGCAGTTTGTGACCCCGATATACCAGCATGTCTAATTTTTATATATCTTAAATCAAGATCTAGTGTAGGAACTACGTATGAGTTTGTAGAACTTGTTGCTTTTAATACTACAGCAGGGTTTGATAAATCGTTTACGCCAAAATTATTAAGTGTTTTTGATTCATATATCTGAGTATATCTATAGTTAGGATAATCAGTTGTGCTTGGAACTGGCCAAGAAACAAGGTATCCAAATGCTTGTGGGGTTACTGTAAGTGTTGGCACCACTGCATATTTGAATGTTTCAATTCCAATATTTGTAAACACTAAAGCTGGAGAGACATTACCAACTACCTTGTTACCATTCTCATCTTTACCAATATATCTTACAAATAATCTCTCCTCATTTCCAGGAGATCTTTCTGTGAGCTTTGCAGTTTTAAATGATTGTGATTTTTGTGCAGCAAATAATGAGTTATCTGATTGTAGTCCCACTACGCAATCACCAGCCTATACTCTAAATCTAATATTCTTCCAAACTCTTTTACGATTGGGTTAATCAAAGCAGCTCTACTAATTGCTCCCGTCTCTTGAACATAAGTATCATTATCATTTATTCTCATTCCATCAAAGTCTACGGATGTTGAGGTTGATGCATTTGCTTTTACAGTTATAGAAATCTTGCTTATAGAGTCTTTTGGATCACCCACTGGATTAGCAAAGAAATCTACTAGTGGCACCTCTACAATTCTGTGTCCTATGACTGAGGTTCCGTTTATTCTGTATTTATAGTAATCTGTATCTGATGAAGAAAAAGATATATCTATGTATTGAAGATTTGCATCATTTTGCTTAAATGCTACTGATATAGAATCATCTGTAGAATACCCAGATACATCAAATGGAATGTCTGTAGAAGCTGCTGTGACTATAGCTCCATTAGATGATTGAATCTGAAAAGATGTATTATTTATTTTAGAATTTGCGGATTCTGATATGTATGAACCATTTGTCCAAGATGCATCGTTGTTAAAAAATGTTATTACTCTATCTTCGGCAGCTCTTGAAGTAGAGACTCCTGGGAATAAAGCAAGTTCGCTAATAGTTGCTGCAAGTTGTAGGGGCAACTGAGCTTTCATTATAATGACATTGCTTGAATAGTCTATAGTTGAAGTGTATACTTGATACTTATTAATTTCAAACTGAAGCTTATAGTCTGTAGAAGTTGGCGTTGCAGACCCAATACCAATTCCAATGTATCTAGATCTATCGGTAACCTTGTCCGCAAGATAGTTAAGAATATGTCTTTTACCAATGTTTGTAATTATGTTTTTTGATCGGCAAAGCTCTTTGTCTCCGTCTTTAATTACATAGTATCCAGTTATCATAGTTCAGCAACCACCTCGTTATCAGATAATATTTCAATTCCAGTAACTACATCTACCAGATCAAGCGGTATCATTACCTTGAATTCTAATTCTACTAAAGCTCTTGAAGTTCCAGAAACATTGTACAGGACTCCATATTTATTTGATGGGTTAAGGTTTTCAAATGAACCGTTTCTTTTTAAAAAGATATCAGTAAATTCTGGTGCTTGAAGTACTGTACCCTCTGATTCTGAGCTTGAGTCATCATCGTCAGACCTTCCGTCGTTTTCTTCACCTTCTGCGTCTACAGACGATCTTCCATATATTTTATAGGTTTCTTGAGGATCAATAAATTTTGAGGCTACTAGGTATGCGGCAGGAGAGTTTTTGTCTACGACAATCTTTGGCTTGTCTTTGACCTCATGAATTGTTACCGTCTTTTTTGTCATTATATCTCCATTATACCAATCTAAGCCGAATAAATCGAACGTAGTTTTAGCCTGGTGCTTATTCCAATATCCATAGAATGTGATATAGATCTGATAACAAACTTGCCAGATCCGTCAAAACCTCTTTCTGGATAATTAATTGTAACAATATCCCCCACCTGAAGTACAGGATTTCCAAAAACTTCCATATCAATGTCTACTGTTGACTTAGACCATTGCTTTGTAAGGAAGTCTGATAGGCTTTTGGCCGCTTCCTTGCTTTGTATCCACTGAGAGTCAAATGAGGTTATTTGCTTTACATCCGTAATTTTGTCATCTGAGTTGTAAAAATTTTGACCAGCATTTGCTACAGATACACCATACACAAATAAGTCTTTGCCGTCTCCGCCAGCTAGGGCAATTGTAGAAGATGAAGTATTAAATACATAAAACTCACCCTTATAGTATCCAAGCCTTTGTCCTACCACCTGGGCAAGACCGTCTGATGGTTGGGCTGCAATAGCATATGCAGATTCATATTGAGCCTCAGCCTTATATAGCTCTCTAATCACATCTCCAAATTCATCATATTTTAAATTAGATGCTGTGGCAGAATCATATGTAAACTTCTGGAAAAATGAATTGGATAACAGCCTACCGCTAGTTCTTGATGCAGATATATCTAGTACAAATGCGTCTCTCTTTAATGAGTATAGATAATCAAAGTATGCAGTTGATTGACCTCCAGCCACAAGACCTATGGTTGATGTTGCAGCGATTGGGCTTGTTGCGTCTTCATATTCGATTGTACTTCCATTAACACTTATAAAAATAGTATTCTTAGTTGATTCTTTGTGCACTAAGATATCTAATCCATAAAAAGACTCTTCAAATATATTTGAGGTTACGCTCTCAAGAAGTTTGGCTGACCCATTAGTAACTTTATACAAAGCAGCTTCCGATTTCTGCTTAACATTCTGTGCAGATCTTGTTGAGTATAGTAGAAGTAGGTATCCACTATTAGTAGAATTATTCCAGAAGAATGTCATTCCAGAAGTCTGTTGAATTCCTATCTGGGATGCTGAGGCTAATTCAAATCCAATTGCTGTACCTATTTGGAAAAATTCAGAGTCTGATGTATATGGAAATGTCTTACTAACTAAATATAAATCATCTTTAGAGCCAGATGCACTTATAGATAAGGCAGACATGTTATTTCCAGATTGATTCATAGCGCAAACTTTTGATATATCAACAGAATTATTTGTTGTTGTTCCTAGTTTAATTTGTCTTGCACTGTATCCATCTAGAATTAAAGATGGTGACTGAACGGGATTTGCTGTTGTATTTGGGGTTCCAAATACATTTCTAGCTTTTATCTTTAGTTTTCCTACGGGACTCAAGTTATTATTATGCTTTGCTCTTAATTCAAGATACTGCCCAGCAGAAGATACATCAACTTCTCCATCTGGAGATTGAAATCTTATAGCATCATATTCTATAATTTCTCCGCCTACAAGAATGTAGGAGTTAAATCTCGTTGGGATAACATCTGAGAACACTCCTCTTTCTGGATATAAGATGTAACCTGAAGATATTCCTTTATAAGGAGCCGCAAATAAAGTTGATGGTGATTGTTCGGTCCACAGTGGTTGAGAAGATGCTTCTTGGGAACTTGTTGTTGGAACATTATATTTAATTCTTACAGCATTAGTTGTTGGTCTAGATGAAGATGACAACTGAATAATATCTGGCTTCATATTTGCAAGTGGGGTGGATCTAAAAGTCCATGTGTAGTTTGGTATTGAGCTGTAGAATGTGTCTCTATCTATAAACACCAATGTTCCAGATTCGTTTACATAAGCTACTGTTTGGCTTTCTCTACAAATTTCTTGTATTACCTGCCATACTGATTTGTTTGAATCGCCCCACCAATATCTACAAGTTAAAACGTCTGCTGTGCATTTTGAAAAATCATAGTCCACAAATCCAACTGCATCAAGAACTCTCCACATAATTGCTTGGAAGGATGAATCCTTTAGCATTATTTCGGGACACGGTATCTCTTGAAGAAACTTTGCAACATCTAGTGCTTTAATTGAATAGTTTCCATACTCATCAGAGCTGTAGTCATTTATATAAAATACTCCCTGCTGAACAGAATGTGTATCTTCAATAATAAACTTGACTATGCATTTTATGTTATTAGTTATCATCACTTTATTTGAGACAATGGTGTCACCACGAAGAAACTGAACTATATCGTCTTGAATTATGGTTGACAGATTAAGTGATGCCGCATTTGCTGTAAGCATTCCAACTGGAAGTTTGTCATCATTCATTGAATCATCTTTATCAATATTAACAGATATAACTCTGTTTGTGACATCTAAAACATATTTTGGAGATACCTCAATGATTGAATTAAATGTCCCTCCTGATACGGTTACTGTTAATGTTGATATTGATTGTGGAGTTGCATAAGTTGCTGGCTCTGTAGTTGTCCAAGCAGTTCCGTTATACCAAATGTCTACAATTCCAGATGAAGGAACTGATCCAGTATATAGTGAGCCTATAGATATTGTATTTGAGCCATGGCCAGTTTCTACACGAACAGATATTTTATTTGTTAATATATTTTGTGCAGCACTTCCAGATTTATTTTTATATGATACAACGGCAACTGCGCTTCCTTGAGCCAAGAAATAGGTGTAAGGTATATTTTTATCAACCATATATGTTCTTGTTGTAGGGATGACCTTTGTTTTATATGTGCCTAGGGTCAAGCCTGTACCTAGAATTGCGTATCTTACTCCTGCCTTTGATGGTCTAAATGACTGAACTATAGACTTTGCTGGGAACAATTCTTTTATAATATCTGATTGAGTTGAGGAAGTTGTTACCTCAACGGTGCCTGCCATCTCGTTCATATTGTATTCAAATATGACTTTAGGCAGAGCCTTTACTGATGTATTTTCTGACAGGATCTGTGTTAATGCTGGAATGCTTATCAACTAAACCTCCTGCATTTCTATTGACAGATTATAGAAAGTATCTACTCCACGTTTTACAATAGTGGGTGAAAAACCTGAGAATATGACAGTATATGGACCCTCATATGTGCCATCCGCTTTTTTGATTCTAATTCTAAATGATGCTTTTCCAGTTGCTGAGTTGTAGAATGTTTGTAGATCATTTACTGACCATGCTGTATCTACTAGGTGAGTTTGTGCCCCTGGAACAAAATCCCAAGACATTGAGAATGACTTTTTATCAGCAACATAGTATTTTCTTAAAGTTCCATTTGCCATACGCTTTGTATCTTCAATTCTTTCTGTAGACATTTCCAGCGCACCACGATTATGCTCAGTAAGCTTATTCCAAGTATCGGTGGTAGACTCTATCTCAACAAGGGAACTTTTAGGTAGGGATATTTTAAATGGCATTGTTATACACTCCTTGATACCCCTACTCTTTGATCCATAAGCTTCATCTTAGACTGGATTGCATTAGCAATTTGATCTGCGCTAGCGCCTGAATTCATAACGCTTACATTAATATTATACTCGTTTCCGCCTGCAGAGCCTGATAGATTCATTTGTCTTACCGCATTAAATAACCTATCTGATGGTACCACATTTCCGTTCATATTTGGTATAAATAATTCTGGTCCTTTTTCTCCAACCATGTATGGCATAGTTGACGACATAGTTCTTGCACCATCAAATGCCTGAGCTTTTATTCTGTAATTCCCTTTTACTGGTCCACCCATATATCTTTGTGCATATCCAAGGAATACTGATCCCTTTCCAGTTTCTTTAGCATATAGAGCAGATGTCTCTTCATCCATGCTTGCTCCATCCCACATTCCATCAATTGCATTCTTAGAGTATTCTTTACCATCTTTATCTCTAAACTTCATAGTTGCTACATATGAAGCCATTCCTTCAACTAGTCCGCCCCTCTTAATAATATCTGCAGGAGCTGGGAAATACCCAACTCCGCCTGATGCTCCACCAGTAAATCCAAACATCTGTAGGAATCCAGATCCCATGTCTCCTACTTGTTTGCCACGTTTTCCATCTGCACCATTTTCATATATTTTGCCAGTAGCATCATCTAGTTGATACTTGCTACCTAGTAGAGCTTTTATTGTGTTTGAGAAAAACTTTTTAAAATCAGAAGTAGCCTTTTCAGCAAATTTAGTAAATGAGCCCTGAAGAACTCCAAGATCTCCGCCAGTTTTTCCAAGCAGAACCTGTAGATCTTTATATGATTTCTGATTACCCTGTGCTGCTTCTTGATAAAGCTTTCTAAAATCAGAAGCAGTTTGTGCAGCTGCAGCTTGAGTAGCCTTGATTACATCCTGATGCTTTGCAATTTCTTTTGCTGCACGAGCATCAATTGCTTGAATTTGTGCGTCAGTAAGATCTTGTATTTCTTTCTTTCTATCTTCATGACGTTTAATTTCATCTTCACGAGCTTTAACTTCTGCTTTAGATTTATCATCAATAGATTTTTCTGCAAGATCTACTGATCTTGAATTCATCTTTTTATCTATCTGTAATCCAATAATTGCAGCTTCTGCAAAGTTACCAGTTAACATAGCTACATTTTGCTCTGCTCTAGATGTAGCTATTTCCTTTTCAAAGTTAGCTGCTTCTTCTTGAACACGAAGTTGATCTTTACGCTTATCTGTTGCTTCTTGTATTACATCAATCTCATCTTTAAGCTTAGATATTTTTTCATCAATAGCATTTTTTTCATTATCTGCAGCATCTTTTTCTGCCTGAGCTCTTTTGCGAACTGCAGCAATTGCTGCATTTTCTGCTTTAATTTTCGCATCATATTTTTTCTGTATTCCAGATGCGCCATAAGATTCTGAAATTGCAAGTTTCTGTGCTTGCTGTGCAGCAATATCAAATGAAGCTTCTACTCCAGATAAAGCGCTTACTAATCCAAGGGTATTAGCTGCCGCTTGGGTTATTGCGTCTCCAAGTGAGCCTGCTGTCATAAATGCTTCATATAAAGGAGCATTAGTTTCTTTAAGTTTTGCTAATAACTGTTGTCCACTATATGTAGCTTGAAGCTGTTGGAAGTTTAAATTTTCCATTCCATCTGGTAATGAGCTTACAATTTTATTTATGTCTTCAAACTTGCCTACCTGATTTACAGCAAGACCTGCAAGGTTACTTATCTGTGTAGCAAATCTTCCTTGTGTTGCTTCAGTAATAAATAGACCAGCATTCAGCTTATCTTGAATTTCATTAAATGTTTTTTCTGCTGCAGTCTTTAAAGCATCTAAAGCTGATTCTTTTGTACTAATGCCTTTAATTGCCATCATAACTGGAACTGTAAATTCTTCTTTTTTTGCTTGCTGAAGTATAGAACCCAGAATTGCGTTTGCCTGTTGTTCCCCAACACCCTGTGAAACTAATGTTGCTTTAAGGTTTCTTGCAAATTCTTCTGCTGCACCACGATCTTTGAGCCCACCAGCTGCTTTAATCTGGTCTTGCATTAATGTTTTTACATCTTTGCTAACAGCATCGATTTCTTTTTGATTTGGAAGTAATGAAAAGTCTTCAGTACTTGAAGCCATTTTAGATCTAAGTGCGCCAGCATTTTCTGATAGTGCTTTAAATGCTGTTTGAGCATTTAGTGCATTTCCACCAAATTTTTCTACTGCTGCTGCAGATACATCAATATCAGCTTTTGCCTTAGCAAGTGCCTCCGCATGTTGTTTTTGCATAAACTTAATTGCCATAGTTATTGCAACAATTCCAGCTACTGCTGCTGCACCGTATGGGCCGCCTATCATTGCAAGGCCTCTTCCTAATCCTCCAACTAATCCACCACTCTTAGCTAAAGAGCCTCCTACTGATTTAAGTCCTCCGCCCAAAGCTTTGACGGCTGGTAAACCAAAACCTAGAGCCATTGCAAACTCTGATGCCTTTGAGACTAAACCACTTTGTAATCCAGTAACTTGATTTAACATTGATGCTGCCATTCCAAGTGAACCTACAGACATCATTATATTATTATTAAACATTTTTGCTGCTTTTGCAGAGTTAACCATTCCCTTTTCAACTTTTCGTGTGTCTGGAACTCCGCCTAAAGGTGCTTGCCCTGTCTTCTTTCTATTTCTATCAATAGACTTTCTTGTAGCCATATCTGTATTTGGATCATTATATACAGCTGTTGCTTTTCTAGTATTTGATACTACTGGTGAAGTTGGTGCCATAGTAGAAACTGGTACAGATGATTGAAGTTGTTCTTGAAGTGCTGCAGATCCTAGATCTCCACCAAATCTTTTTTTAAATGGAGCAACTGCGTCTTTAATTCTTTTTTGAGAAACAGATCCTTTTCTTCCACCAGCTCTAGTTTTTGATTGAGTATATTCATTTGCAATAGCCATTCTTTCGTAGTCTGACTCTGTATATTGAAGAAATTCTCCCTGATCTTTAATACCTCTAGCTGCAATTGTTTGATTAGCGCTTTTAGATTGTACTGTTGATCCATATGTTTTATCAACTTTTGTAGATGGATCTAAATGAGCACTCTCATAATTTCCGCTTGCAACATCAATTGTATCTTTACCATATGTAAATCTTGTTCCATCACCAAGTCCAGCTTGCTTTGCAACTGCCGCATGTATTGGTGCCTGGAAATCATGTCCGCCAGAACTTTTTGTTTCAGCTAGCATTGCCTGCTGTTGTTCAACAACACTCTTGAATGATCCTGATGCTTTAGCTTTTTCTCTTGCTCTTAATTTGGCCTGCTCCATTTCTGGGTCATTAATGATGTCATCAATAGTCTGTTGATATTGTGTAAGCTCTGGATCTTTTCTTGTTGAGGTTGGTGTTCCTCCGCCTGGGCCAATAATAGTAGGTGGCATTACTCCACCAGAATTAGGACCTGGAGCTCCTCCCTGCTGACTTCCAGCAACATCTCTATATGCCTGTGCAAGTCTTTCTAGCTCTACTCTAAGAATTGTTGCGGCATCTTTTTGCGAATAAATACTTTGTGTATATGCATCTGCAACTTGATCTGCTGCAATTGTTTCTGTTGTTACAAGTTTAAATGAGTCAGCCCCGCTTCTAAATTGTCTTAGTGCATTTACGCCTTTTACAATATATCCAAAGAAGTTAGCCATAAGACCAGTAAGCATAATCAATGGGCCAGCTAATGCTGTTAAGACACCCATGCCAGTTACGAATGCTTTTAATGGTGCTGGCATTTTGCCAAATACACCCAAAACTTTTCCGCCAACATCAAGGACTTTTGCCATAATATTTAAGAATGGCTCACCGATATCTGCAATTGCAGCTTTAAATGTTTCTAGCGCTCTTTTATATCTTCCAGATGCAGATTCTGTTAATGATTTTAATTCTCGATCAGCAATAGATCCAAGATCTGATGTCGATGCTTTCATTAAATCAAATACTTGTAGTGTCTGGCTTCCCTCTTTACCTAAGTTTTCAAGTAATGCATTAATTCTTGCAAACTGATATTTACCAAATAATTGTTCGATAGCTTTTTGTTTTTGTAGTGGATCTAATTGATCAAGTGCTTTTTTTAGCTCTTGCATCATTCCAACAATATCGCCAGCGTTTCCAGTTACAATATCATCAATTGAAACTCCCCAGCTCATAAGCAAATCTCTGGAAACCTTTGTTGGGTTAATCATAGATGCTAATCCAGACTTTAATGCGTTAGCACCTTCTGCTGCATTAACCCCACCTTCTTTCATTGCTGTAAGAAGAACTGCTAAATCTTTTACGGTTCCGCCAAGACCTTGGATAACTGGTCCAGCTTTAGGAATTGCTTCTACTAAATCTGAAAGTGTTGTTGATGTCTGGTTTTCAACTGCGTTAAGAAAGTTAATTGATTCTGCAAGCTCTTTTGTATTCATTGAGAATGCACTTTGAAGTGCTAATGTTGCCTTCATAGCCTCTTGTCTATCAACATCGCCAAGCGTTGCTAGTCTTGTTGTTTCAGCAACTGATCCTAGTAAATCATTTCCTTCTTTACCAGTTGCAGCAATATCTGCAGCTAATCCAAGTGTATCCTGAAATGATGCTCCATATGTTTTTGCTAATACTGTTGAAAGCTCAGTTACATCTTTTTTAACCTTAGTTAATTGTTCAGATGAAACTCCACCAATACCACCATAAACTTTTGCAAGTCTTGTGAGCTCCATGTCTGCTGCTCTAAATGCTTCTGATGCTGTCTTACCAAAAATTGCTAATGGTAATGTAAGACCAACTGTTAACTGACGTCCTGCCCATTGAGTATTTTTACCCCAGTTAATTAAAGATGTTGATCCATCTCTTAAGACTTTATGATAAATTGATAATTCTGCTGCTGCAATTTTAGAGGCACTTGCTACTGCGTCAATTCCAGTAGGGGTAATAACCATTGCTTTCTGAGCACCACTGACATCTCTTCCTAATGATTTAACAATAGAAGAGTTCATTCTAACTTGCTCTTGTGCAAGCTTTCTTATTTGTCCCTGTGCGCCCCTGCTATATTCAGACCAAGCGCTGTAGTAGTCCTTTAGCTTTAATCTTTGACCAGCTAATTCTTTACCAAATTTTTGTGTTGATGATGTAACGTCAACTATTGATGCATTGTAATATCCTGCTGCAGTAACTGCTTTTCTAAATTCACCGACTGCAACATCAAAATCTTTTTTATTTAAACCTATGTTCTCTGAAAGGGCCTGATTTCTAAATTTAGAAAGCACCGCCATTGCTCTATTGGCTTCAGATATTAACTGTCCAAAATCAGCATTGGCGGTGAACTTTACATTTAAAATATCAGCCATTTGTTATTCTTCCTTATAACCTAGGCCTTGACCTACTCCGAAACCTTCCTGTTCTGCGAGTGAGCCTCTTAATGATGCTACGTCATTTGTTTCTGTATCGTAGCCCATTGCACGTCGCTTGATATCATCAAACGACTTTGTTGTTTCAGGATCGTCAATCTTAACACCCTGCAAAGCAGCAGAGAACTTGCGTTCTTCATTCTTGTTTTTTCTTGATGCTTCAAGAATTGCTAGCAGTTCAGGCATTGATATTGACTCCTCCAGGTCTTGAAAATTTTTCCAGAGACCTAACAAAAAGGCCTCTGATTCTACGGCAACTAAATCTAGTTCTGACCAGCTAGTAGAGCTGCCGCCAAGAGGTTTGGGTCGTCCATCTTGATACCTCCACACACTTCAACAATTTTCATAATTGTTGGCATGTCTAGAGCATTCTCTAGTTCACCCTTGTTAGCAGCTAATTCTGGAGCTGATGTTTTTAATGCAACTGCTGATGCAGCGAGCAGTGTATCTACTGCTTCGTTTTCGTTGAGGGACCCGTCAAGCTTTGCCATATGAGTCATAAACTCTCTTAATTGTGCAATTGGTAATGGTCTAAGTGTAACCACTGTTCCATTTTGTAGTTCGATTTCGTACGTTTCGTATACCTTGGTAGCCAAAGTACTCCTCCTATTTCTGTTAGTCTCTGTACAATTTTACCAGACACTAGGTATTAAGACAAGAAATGGCCCCTACGAATAGGGGCCATTTAATTGAGACTAAATAAATTTAGTTATTAAGAAGCTGCAATTTGACGATCAACGATCATTCCGTACTCAGCGCCTGAAAATGCTGGGTCTGGTAACAATCTAAATGATACTGGGAATACTGTTGCTTCATTACGACGGTATGAGTGTGAAGAAGCTTCTACGTTCAATACACGACGTGCATGATATAGACGCTCTCTCTTAACACCTGCTGTCGAACGTGGTGCGTTACCAATGAACACAAGTGCTCTTTCTACTGGTTCTGCTCCAAGTGCTCCTGCCTCAAGTCCTAGTGACTCTCCGCCAGTTCCTTTTACGTAAGCTGTATCTGCTCCTGCACCTGTTGTAGCATCCTTTGTATCATTCGCTTGTGCGAATGAGAACAATAGGTTCTCTAGAGTTGCTTCTGCTAATGTTGTGTTTACTGAAACTGTCATTGCTTGCTTGAAAAGCTTAGCTGTATCAAGTAGCTGATCTACCTGAATGTCACCGTAATCTGGTGAGTATTGTACTTCAATTCCTTCTGATGTAAAACCAACGTTTCTCCAACCTGTTGCGCCTGTAGCTGCGTCCATTGCTGTCGCTGCTGTTGTGTTAGCTGTGAATGTTGGTAATGCGTATGTTGGCCATGCTGCTACCTGTGTTGAGTCTTTCTTTGAAACCCAAACGTTAGCGGCACCAACGATAATATTATTTACATTTGCCATTTTTGTTTCCACCTCCATCTTTTTTGTGGATATAGTTCTTGCTTAAAATCTTACCAATTAAAACGAACAGCTGGCTAGGCTGACAAATCCTCGATAGTTAAATAATACAGCCTAACATATTAAAAAGCAAGGCCTACGAGAATCTACCTGTAGTTGCTGATATCTGTCTTCCATACTTATATCTGATTACGACCTGTCCTGCCTGCCATCCAACCTTTTCACGTTCTGGTTCTGGAGAAAGAAGGTCGATCAGTGAGACCGAAAAGAAGATAAATGGTGAATTTGAGCCTATAAAGTTGTTTATGTCTTCCGCTGTATCATCCATTCTTCTGAATAGATCTAGCATTAAGTTTTGAACCTCTGCAATCTCAGCATATGACTTGGAGTATATTGTGAACATCATTGAATCTCTGCAGATCATCCAATTGTCCTCATATCCATCTGCTACATAATCATAAATAATATGATTTCTATCTGCTAGGGCTCCGTCTAACAAGGCATCCTGCTGTGATGGAATGATAGGTATCATTGTGAATTCGGTTCCGCTCAATAGATCAATCTGATAGTCTGATGGTTCAAACATCTTTTGACCAGATTTAACATTTGAATCTGTTGTGCTTAGCTTACTCCACAAGAAGTCTCTTACGGCTCCTGCAGCATTTAATGAATAGTTTGCCATTATATTTTGTTAGCCTCCCTCAATGCACTTGCCTTAGCAAGTGATCTTACAGCCTCTGGAGATATTCTTCCAATAGACAATTTGCTTGAAATCATGGCTGGAACCTTAGTAGAAGTTTTTGTTGCTCTGGTAACTGCACCCTTAACTCCAGAATCTTCAATGCTAGTTTTAACCATATTGCCCTTAAAGAATCTTTCATAGGTTCTTCCAAATCCGTTATATACATTGTTTCCGCCTGGATTTTTAACTCTAACGCTTTGGCCTTTTGGAAGGACAACCAGCTTCCCATCTCTTCCTTCAAAGGCTAGTCTTATTGATGCCGCTTTAGGCCTAATAGTTACTGGAATTCTATATTCCATAATTCTTGCTTTCTCTTTAAATACATATTTCTTTAATGATCTTGTATTAGGAACATTTGATCTGGACTGCTTAAATGAATATGACAAAGACATGTTGTATCCCGTAGAAGGGGTCATATCAAGGCTCCACAGCCTCGCTGACGGGTCTCCAGGTCTTCTCCACTCATATACGTGGTGTAGCCTAGATGTGTAGCTCCTAGCCTGTGCATCTGTATAAAATGAAAAGTCTTTGTTTATCTGATTAAAAATCTTTGTTTTTACTGCTTTTTGTGTTAATGAAGAATTAACTAAATAGTCTAATGCCGCTGCTTTATAATATAGTGCTGATGCTATCTTAGCTATTGAGCCATTATCTTTGATCATGCCTTTGCTTCCGCCCATTGACATAACTTGCTCAGCAGATTTAATTTGTGAGATTATGTTAGACTTCAAGCTTTTGTACCTCTGAGCGTTTAGCGGTTATATTAAATGATAGTATTTGGCCAAATGGATCAAGGACTGGGGTAACTCCCATTACGTCAAATATAGTTGGGGTATCGTAGTTATTGCTAATTAATTCAAACCAGATTACTTCATCTCTGTCGTTTCTAATGTTAGTAAGTCTTTGTGTCTTTGATGTCTTATACTTTGTCTCAATAATTATTCTTTCAGTATTTTCGTATCTTTCGCCAGTCTTTTCTGAGCTTCCGCCAGTTCTTCCAGTTTCAGATATATAACCTCTAGCCAAGCATGGCTCTGTGCTCTTATATCCCCATTTCTTTACAAGTGCTCCAGTATTTTCATCCTGTGAAACAATGACCTCATAAACATCCATTTTCATGTTTAGGGTAGATTCTATAAGGCCTCTTGACATTAAATAACCACCATACGGTTAGCAACGAATGGCTCAAGCATTCTGTCTACTGCAGAGTTGCCTGTTCCAGTAAATGCTGCTGGAGAAATATCAACGTTCCAGTCACCAGTCTGCATAGACTTAACATACTTCTCCTTCCATATAGTGTCTTGGTGGAAAAAGTCATTTGCCAGTCTTATTGTGCAGTCATAGATTTCAATTGGAACATTCTTGTATCCAAACATTCCTTCAACACTATACTTTGATCCGTTATTAAAATATCCAGCATTTGGTCTATCTGCTTGGTAAGGGTATGACTCAAATACTTCTAAGCCTGCGCCTTTGTCTATTGCAATTGCATAGTTGGTATCTGTAACCTTTAATGTAACTTGATTATTTGCAGATGTTGAATCGTATACTAAAACATCGTTCTCATATACCTTAGATATAGATTGAATTCTTTCTGGTAGTAATAGTACATCTACTCCGTCGCCAAGTACTGATATAGTCTTTTGAACATAATCAAATTTTTGTCCAGTAAAGGCATTAATCTTAAATCTAGCATATCTTTCAGCAGACATAATTTCATCATATGTTTTGTAGTTGGTATCTACTGTGTCTACGCCGTATCCAGAATAATCTACAATGTCTGCAACTGTTGCATATGGTCGTGTTACAAGGTAGTGCTTTCGATCAGAAAATACTGTTCCAGAAATTGTATAGTCAATCTTTAAATAAAAATATTTATAGGTTGTTGTAGCTGATATAGGAACATATGTAAAATAGCTTCCTGCATCAACATCAGTGTTATTGGCAGTTAGAACTGTGCCAGTTGTAGCATCCTCATAAAATATAGTAACTGTTGGACCAACATCTGGATCCTTGGCTATACCATTATAGTAAGTCTTAAAGTTTATAGGACCATTAGTTCCAGCGTGTATCTCTGCCATTTGTTATCTCCTTATGAGTAGTATTCGTTAACTTCTCTAGGTGAAGCTAATCTAAAACCTTCTTCTGTATCCAAAATTTCTAGTGCATCTTCCATTCTCATTGCTACAAATGGGTGCTCTTGGCTAAAACTATACCCACGGGTATGAAAGCTTCTATTTAGCCTTTCCATCTTTACCAGCGCTGAACCTGGATCTTGATTAAATTCTTCCGCATTAGCAAACACTGGTGGTGGTGGCATCTCTTCTCTTTCCACCTTTTTCAAATTATTAATTAGGTCTGATGTTACCCCCTCTTCCGCTAGGGCTGCAAGAACCTCGGCTTTAGTCTTTGCAGATTCTAGATCTACAGCAAATTCTTCTGCTACCTTTTTTAGTTCTGCCAATTTCATTGACTCTAATGACATTTATTTCTCCATTTCTTTGTTTTAATTATAGCATTTTACACACTATAAAGGAAAAGGACCCCTTTAAAGAAAGGGGTCCTTCTCACAGATTTTGTCCTAATTTATAATTATGGACGTGATGCTGGAAGATTTGTGTAGCTTCCGCCAGTTGAGGCTGCGAAGTCACGTGTATCGTATCCTGCTGCAACCTTTACGTTCTTGACGACAACGAATGCGTCAGGATTTTCGATTGCTGTACCAACACGAAGGAACAGAGTATATTCTGTTGTATCCTTCTTTGGCTTGAACTCACGGTGTACTGTAATGTCACGCTTCACACCAACAATAATGTTGTCTGGGAATGTGAGGTGTACGTCTCCGTGTGCACCTGATGGACTTGTGTATGTTCCAGTTTGGTTCTCATCTAGAAGTGGAACTTCTAGTACTGGGATACCGTATGCGTAAGGGATTACGCCTCCTGGAGCACCATTATTAGCTGCAACATCTCCACGAACGATAGAAGATGCGATATCTTCTGGTGATCCTGGAAGTGATGTTAGGCTGTATAAGTAGTCCTGTACCAAATTGCTTCCTGTAAGGAAACGTAGTTGGTTGCGACGTTGCTTGTAGCGACGTGGCATCTTCTTAAGAGCGTCATTAAAGATGCTCTTAGAAATTGTTGCACCTGCTGCATCAACAACATTTGCTTCTGTCTTTGCGATGGTTGTAACACCCTTGAATGCTTTTAGAAGTGTATCTGAGCCTGTTCCAACTCCGTTAAGGATAAGATCCTCAACATCGTTACCAACCTGAGTAGCCATCAATCTTGCGATGTGGTCTTCTAGGTCTTGGCCCTCAATGCCGTCTTCTAAAGATTCAGTTGAAAGCTCCCAATCTAAACGGAGCTTCTTTGTTGCAAGAGAGATCTTAGCGAACACAACTGATTGTGCTGCTCCTGTATCAGATGCTTCTGTAGCAACCTTAAGGATTCTTTCGCCTACACCGATCTTGTCGATTTCTTGAATGTCAGAACGCATACGAATGGTTCTAGCAAACTTTGTTACAACTGTTGCATCAAACATATAGTCGATGAAACGATTAGCTTGATCTGGCTTTAGTAAGCCACCACGAGCTGAATCATCGCCTGATACGCCAAGAGCGTTGGCTCCTGTCTGCGCTGTAACTACTGCTTTTTCTAATAGTTCATTACTCATTTGTTTTTTCACCTGCCTTGTCTTTAGAGAATTTCACGAACACCGAGGAAAGTGCCGTTCCACTTGCTTTTCTTAATTGGTTCATCATTAGACCCGCCAAGGTCTGCTGACTTTTTGATAGCAGTTGAAGTTTCAACTGAATCAATTCTTTTTTCTGTTGCTGTAAGAGCATCTGTGATGCCCTTTACGATGCCAGAAATTTCATCGTACTTCTTTGCAAGATCTTCGATCTTTGATTCTGTACCCTTAACTAGTTCCTCAACATTGTTACGTACTGACTCTAGACCTGTTGCATTCTCAGATGCATTCTTTGCAAAGTTATCGGCGAAGAACGACTTGAGTTCATCAAGCTTCTTTGCGAAATCTAACTCTTCTACGGCGATCTCTTGAATATCTGCTGCCTTTTCGACAACTTCTTCATCGCCCTTTGGAGCTTCTGCGGCAACTTCTGCTGCCTCAACTACTTCCTCAGCTGCTGGTGCTTCAACAACTGCTTCAGCTGCTGGTGCGTCTACAACTTCAGACTGAAGTTCTGTATTTTCTGCCACTTCTGTACCTCCTACATTGGCTGTGTTTTTATTTAAATCAACGCCGTCGTTAGCTTCACGACGTTCTTCTGCGATATTTTCAATCTCAGAATTCTTTTGTACAAATGAATCAACAATTAATTTAATTGATTCTGCTTTGGAAACGTCAGATGATTCTACCCATCCAATTTGTTCCATATTGCATGAGCAGTTATCACAAGTTGCTGTATCATTTTCTGATGTTATTGCAATTGAATCTTGACCGCACCAAAAAATATTCTCTGGTGTAATGCCTGTTGCAATTCCCTTCATAACCATAGCTCCATTAACTTTTTCAATAGAAAAAATATTTGCTAACTGATTGGCTGGATTATCTACAAGGGACAACTCTACTAGGTCGTAATCTTTGATTACTCTTATTGGCTCTTCTTGACCGTCAATAAACTCATTGTCTGACTTCTTAATTGATCCGCCAATTGAGAAACCAGAAAGAGTGCCATCAAGAACTTTTTCCCAAGTATCTTGTGCACCCTTTGAAACATATGATGTCACGTAAACACCATTATAAACTTTACCTTCTTTTGGATCGTAATAACTTTTAGGTTCAAATGCTACAACTTTTCCTACCGCCATAGGCTGGTGCATTTCTCTAACATTTCCACGGAATCTCATGAATGCTCCGAGTGAGGCTTCAGAAGAAACAATATCTCCGTGTGAGTCTACATTGTCTAGTGTTGCGTAGCCAGAGACTGTTCGCTTGTTTTGATCGACCTTTGAGAACGGAATGCTCAACTTAATGTTGTTTCCGCTAGTGGTCCAATTAGACTTAGTTATTTCCATAGTGTTATTATAATATCTCTTAGTAGATTAAAACGCAAATACCAGTCTATTGAGTTTGACGTCCGTCGCCTTGAGCATTTCTGCTTCCACCGTTGTCTGCTTGATTTGCCTGTCTTTCTTGATCTCGCTGTCTATTGCCTGTGGCTTGAGTTGTTAACTCAGCGGCTGTTTTTGCGTTCAATTCAACAGGTACATCTCCACCCGATAAACCTTGTAGTCCCATTCTAGCACGAATTTCATTCGGAACAATGACCTTCATTCTTAGGTATCTCTCATCAATCTTGGATTGAGTATCTTCATCTGTCAATGTTAATTCATTGAACTTGATCAAGAACATGTCTGTCTTTTCAGCAATAATCTTGCCTAGTCTCTTTTCAAGAGTTCTTTGTGATGGTCTACATACCTGCTCTTTGAATGTCTTATCGGCATCCTTGGCATTTGCAAGGGATACTCCTTGAGGAGTTCCGATCTTGCTAATAGGGACACGGTGAGACATTAATATTTCATCTCTGTTGGCTGACTTATATTTATCAAATGAGGAGTCTTGAACTCCAGCCTCAACTGCTTCCATTTTAAACTCAACCTTTGAGTCAGAATTATCTGAAGGTAAAGGTATGTATAAGGAGCGATGATTCTTGCCCTTTAAACCTGTCTGGAAGAACTCTAGGAGCTTTCTTTCTGCATCGTTAGACAACTTTGCACCCTTGACTGTAATAATGTATCTAGGGACGGCCTTGTTCTCAAAATAGTCTAGATTAAATCTTGCCGCAAATTCATTTCCTGCCATAGCATTCTTTGAGGAAATAATATCTGGCACTCCGTAGAAGCCGTTTGTTGGAGTGTAATTCTTAAAGTGAATAACTTCATTTGGCACTACGTCTGAAGTTATAGGGTTTGGAGTTTCAGTATCTCCGTAATTTCTAAAGAATACAGTTTGGTTTCCAATGATCTGGACAAATCCATCTCTCATTCTGCGAATACGCATTGATGCTGATGGAACATGGCCAATGTAGCCAATCTCTCCAGTATTTTTTCTTCCTACTTCAAGGTAACCGTTTCCAGTTGTCTCATAGTCTTTCCAAACTCTAGCAAGAGTCTCTACAAATGTTTCTTCTTCGTTTGTGTTCTCTAGCCAAGTATGCATTTGAAGCTTTAATCTTTCAAGCTTTCTACGTGCTCTCTCTAAACCTTTTTCATCTTCTATATCTGAGAGGCGCTCTTTAGTTGCTTCACTCTCAACAAAATCATAGCCTAAACCAACGATGTTTGCAATCTTTGCATTGACTGCAGCATAATGTGGTGAAGAAATTTCATAAATCTTTGCAAGGTAGTCTAGGTTGTATGGAGGCATAACAACATCAAGTATGCTGTATCCAGTAATCATAAATGGTTCTACAATTGCTGTGCTCTGTGAACCATCTCCACGAAGGAACTTTGAAAAATCTGTTCTAGCAACCTTCTTTTTAAAGTTGGTGCTAAACCCACTCATCTTTTTTACTTCATCTAAACCACGACTAAACGGATCTCCATATTCGTTTCCACGAACACCAGCGAACATATCGCCAGATCCACTTATCTCAATCGTCTCTGTATCTTCAATGAACTCAGCGGCCATTTTGTACCATCCTTTTTGCGGCGTCTAAACCTTCTCCAAGATCCCACGGATCTGGTGTCAAACCAGCATGCAGTCTTGCTTCTTGTGCTGCATACTCTTCATCAGAAACTTTTCTACGACCTGGAAGAAACTTTGGTGCACCCTCAGTAACTCCATATCCCTCTGCTGCTTCTTTTAAAATCTTAATTTTTTCCGCATCACCAAAGACTGCTGGGATCAACATGTAGTGACCTTCATCGTCTCCTACCCATTTGCCATCTGGCATTTCCCAAACATAGACTCCATACTTGGTCTTGTCTGCAACTACCTTGGCTTTACCTAATTTATTTAGCATATATATATTCTACCATTTTCTATCATATAAGTCCATAACTGTATTTGGTATGGCCTAATTATTGTGTTGAAAGAACTACTTTGTCCAGATTATAGCCAGAATATGAGTCTGAGCCTATAGATATGGAATCAGAAGATGTTGCCTCTGATACTCTAGATGTAAGGTATTTATAATGTGAAATAGCCTTTGCAGACATATCATAATTATATATTCCTAAGTGTGCAAAGCTATTATCTGAACCTATTAATGTTCCCGTCTTTGATTGATTTAAATATAGGGTGTCTGTCTGATCTTGAGATAGTGTTATGACAACATGATGCCATATGCCAGAATTAAATACATTTGATATGGATGTCTGGCTATATAGGTTAACTCCATTTACGTATATAGACGATATTCCAGTCTTTGTTATACTACCAGCTCCTGACCATGAGTATCTTGCTCCGCCCAAATCTAATAGGCATGTTTGCCCAAGTCCAGAAGGGTTGAACATAAACTCTACGGACCTAGCTGTTGTGCCTAATACCTTAACTCCGCCAGATAAGGTCTTAATTCCGTTTTCTAAAGACTGAGATAAAATAGAGTTTGAGTATTTACCCACATGGTAATTAAAATCTGTATCTAAGGCATACAGGGTATTATCTGATCTAAATTCTTTACTGTCATAAGATATAAAATCTAGGCCAGTAAACACAGGACTTGCCAAGCTAGCTGAGTCTCTTGTTAGAGTAACCTTGTAATAAAGCATTCCTCCAGTAAATCCTGGAATATCAGAATGATTAATTAAAGGGATATAGGTATTGCTGCCGTCCATATTCCAAGAAACTTGTATTCCGCCAGAATCTCCATACCAATCTATTTGATTGTTATCAATTGTTGTTATAAAAGCAGAGTCTGTAAAGTATCCAGAGTTTTGTCCGTCATTTAAGATTAAATAATTTTTAAAAGCTTCACTTACATTTACCATGGCTGCAGTAGACAATGATTTGTTGGCGCCATAAGAAAATCCAGTTTTAATTGGCTTTAAGTTTTTAGAAAAACTAAAATATGATGCATCGTCAAGGCTCATTATTTGTCCTGGATTTTGATAGACTAAATCTAATAGCATTTCTGAATCTATATATTTAGTAGAAATTGCCTCATTAAATACCTCTAGTTTATCTATTAATATGTAATAACCATTACCACCAAGTAATAGGTTTAGGTTTGATATGGCTTTAAACTCAAATGCCTCTGAGAGTGTTTTGCTAGATCTTGCTATACCATCAACAAAAAGTTGCATTGTTCTTTTAGAGTAAACAGCTGCAATATGGTATGCGTTTCCTATTTCTGGAATTTTGTATGAAATAGAACTTAAAGTATTAGATGAGTCTGATATAGTAAAAGTAATATTTGATTTAAATATGCTTATACCTATATTGTTAGAAGAGTCATAAATAACATTAGTTAAAGAATCAAATGTGTTTCCTGCCTTCATATAGAAGGATATTGAAAATTCTTCTTCTTCGTGGGTTCTTTTTGCTATTGGAACATCCTGTATTGTTAAAGAATTAGTTCCCGTAAATGGGATTGAATTCTTTGTTCTTGAGGTAAGTGGTGGTGTAGATATGAATGTTCCAGTTTTTGGTAATACTAAATTTTTTCCAGAGATGTCAGAAAATGATTGCTGGGACTGATCAAACAGTACCTGTGCGATTTTCATTATTCTCCCCTTACATAGTTTATCTTGATTAGTTAGCAGTAATTGACACACCGCTGATTGTTGCATTAATCAGATTAGGTATGCTGCCAAAACCATAGATTTTATCTCCTGAATTTACAACTAGGGAGTGCGAAAGAGTAATTGTTTCATTTCCTTCAATAGAGTTAAGAGTATATATTTTTTGAGAATCTAAGCCGTATTCTGTTCCGTTTGGAACAACAGCAAACGAGAAGTATAAAACTCCGCTACTAGTATTTGTAACAATAAACTCTTTTATTAATCCTGGTGTAGAAAATGTTGAAAGTAACATTGGAACTGTAGTTAATGCTACAGGACCAGCAAATCTTGTTGGTGTATATGCCATCTTTAATTTCCTAGCTAATTGTCCACTTGGAGATTAAGTCACGCTCTACTTGGCCTGTCTCATAATCACTAAGTGTTCTGTTATAAATAATCATCTCTCCAAGATCAAACTGACCGTATGAAGTTAAATATCTTCCTACTGCCTGGCCTGTCATTCCAGCTAATGAGCCAGCAGAAGATCCAAGTCCTACAACCTTACCATTACGTCTTACAACTCTTTCTAGGGTTGTTGCACTAAAAGATATTCCATAAAGCTCTGGCTGTCCAGGTGTCTTAAGTGGAACAATTGTACTTGCGTCATCTCCACCAAAAATAATTCTGTGTGTATTTGCTGCTAAGTATCCAGAAGCTAGATTCGCTCTTGTTCCAGCAGATTGTCCGCCGAGAACAAATGAGTTAGATGTTTGAGCAGTTTTTGTTGCTACGTAAAAAACTGTAAATGATGAAGCTGTTAACCATGATAATGTTTGATCAGACATAAGTAAGAACTGGTCAATTCCATTAAATCTGATGCAAGGAAGAGAGTTAATTCCTGATGCCACAAATGTTGGGCGATTGGCTAATGTAGGCTGAGATAGATGTCTTATGTATTGAGATCTGTCTTCTACTAATGAAATCTTTTGATTAGCATCCCTTGTAATATTATCAATAGCTGTTGCATCAATCCAGAGACTTAATCCATATTGGCTATATCTAGCTCTCTTGTAAATAGATCTTTGATTGCTTAACATGCTACTCCCCCTGTAATGCTTCAAATGCAGCTAGTGCATCTTTATTTTCTGAGGCCTCCGCCTTAGTAAACTTTTCTGCCACAACGCAGTAAACTTTATCTTCTAAGATGTATGGGTCACAATATACTAACTTATGAGTTGTGGATTTGTGATCAATATACTCTAGTGCAACGTGCATATCGTTGTCTCTCATAAAATCTTCATCTGGTCCAGTTGGTGGAAATCCAGATGTAGGAAATAAGTCTTTTAGAGTGCCAAACTTGTCTATCTTATTGGCTTTAATAATTGCATAATACATCTGTTATCCATTCGTCCAAGATGTAGGTTGCATTAATCCTGGATAGTTTGTAGATGTGTATCTAGTATCAAAGCTGTAAAGCATAGTAGTTGGACGAAGGTTAATCGTTGCACCATTTGTAATTCCAGATGTAGTTGCATCTCTACCGAACTCAAAGATTCCGCCTAGGTCAACAACAGACAATCTCATCCCAACGTTTCCGTCAGCATTTTCAACTGATGCGTTGAATACAAACTTATCCTCATTCAATGGCATTATCTGACATCCATTGTTTGTATCTGCATATCTTGCAAAGTAGAAGTTACGTGGGTCTCTTGTGTCATTGAATACTGCACACATTCCTGAGCCATAGTAATAATATGGAGAGTATGAAACTAACCAGTTATTATCCCATGTTATATTGCTTCTAATTCCGTACTGTACGCCCTGATCCCAACCATATGATGTTGTATTTCCAATTCCGCCTCTAGTTGTTAGAGTTCCAGATGTTCCTGCAATATTAGGTAAGAATGTTGCATAGTGTGTAATGGTTGATGGCACAAATCTTGCTATACCAACATGCTCATTATCTGCAGCAGTTACACGTAGTCTATAACGTGACTCTGTATAGCTCTGTGAGCTATCTTGCTGCCATTGGAAATCATTGTAGTAGTAGTATACGCCAGTTGTTGTGGCCGCTGGTGTTCCAGCAGTCTTAGCTTCTGATAAGAATAAGTGAAGAGTTCCGACATCGTGTGTTTCTGAGTTTAGGTCTCTTCCTGTGTTTGTATTGCGCCATATGTGCATACGGTAATTATTAGATGTATCTTTAGCTTCAATAACAATTAGCTTCTTCTGTCTTTGGTTATAAGAAGCTGATCCGTATGTTGTTCCTCCAAACCATGTAGCGTATGTTGATGTATTTAAGTTTAAAGCCTCAAGGTAGTTTGATGCACCTCTTGGCATAATCTGAAGTCCAGCATCTGCTGATCTTAAAGACATTTGCTGTCTTAAACCACGAGTTCCAATTACTGTACCAAAGTACGGCATATATGAATCCATTGTTCCACGGTTACGTGCCCAAATTCCTTCTGGACCAAATCCTCTTCCTGGGATATTACAGTACCAGTCACCATCTTGCTGGTGCATTGGAGTTGCTCCAGACCAGCTATTTGTTACGCCGTTTGATGACCAGTTATTTGTTGTATAGTTCTGTCCAGTATAATCGTTTTGAATTTCAAAATCTGTAGATCCATTTGCTCCACCAATTGGCTGCATTTCACTATCATAGATAGTCCATCCTGGAGTATTTTGATAATTTGAAAATGTTGCAAATGTAGGTAAAGGTCGGTTGGTTGGCAAGTCTGTAACTTTTGCTCTGATAGAAGTAATTGTTGTGTTTACTGAATTTAATCCTGTTGAAAGGCTTGAATTTAAAAGAATATTTAGCATTGTTGGACTAGCGTTTAGAGCGGCATCCAAATTGGATACCATTGTGGCTCCAATGCCAGGAAGGTCTATTGATGTGCTGCTAGTTGAAATTGCCATTTATTGCTCCTCTTATATCTTTAAATCAGAATATGCGTATGATCCGTAAACGGTTGTTCCGTTATTTCTTGTGTAAAAGTTTAGTACTGTTGTATCAAGTGAGAGTACTGGAGAGATGTTTGAAGCTCCTCCGCCGTCCCAGATAACTGATGCTGGCCATGTCTGAACATAACTTCCACCAGATTTAATTTCTAATTGCCAAAACTGTGCTGTATTGGCTGTTGCAGCAATATTTGAAAATGCTACTGTAAATGCTCCGCCTGCAATTACTTTAAACACATTTGATGTTTTTAGATCAAGTGTAAGAGTTCCAGAGGTCTTTGTTCCAAGGTCTGTAAACTGTGAAGGAATATTAAAGTATGGGTTACCTTGACCATCAATAGGAGCCTGAACATATGTATATGTCCATAAAGCTGGAACTATAGACGAAGGTGTCTGTGTTATTGGCATATTACTCGTTATCCTCTGCTGGGGCTACATAGTCTAAAGAAGGAAGTTCTGCTGGAATATTTGCTTCTACTTCATCTCCTGCTTCTACTGCAGCGATTATTGCTTCACGAGCAGCGATAGCTGCTTCATGATCAATTCTTTTTACTTCGTCATCAGATACGCCGTTGTACTTATCTAGTACTACGCCATCTTTTAGCTCAAAGCGGTGTGGGAGGTCAGACTCAATTGGCAAGTCGTACTCACCATTTTCAAGAAACTGTCCTGCAAAACCTTCACCCATAAAGCTTATTTTCATATTCTTCTCCTTATTCCTTTAAATATTTCTAGGCCAGCGTTGTACTGGCATTAGCCATGTATAGTTTGTGCTTGTGTACTTTGTATCGAAAATACCATTCATTATGTTCTTTGAAAGATCAATATTACCACCATTACCAATTGTACCAGAAAGTGTTCTTCCATACTTTAATGGACCTTCAAGATCAACAATTGCAAGTCTTTGTCCAGATGTTCCATCTGAGTTTGATACGTGATAAGACCACATAAACTTGTTTCTATCAAACGGTACAAGTGCACATCCATTGGTTGTATCTCCGTACTGACCAATAAAGTAGTTTCTTGGATCTCTAGTATCAATAAAGAATACGTTCATTCCGCAACCATAGTAGTAGTATACGTTAAATGCTGCTACCCAATAATTGTCCCAGGTAATCATATGTCTGGCACCATACTTTCCGCCCTGCTCGATTCCATATGATGTTGTGTTTGAAATAGTATTAAATGATGTATTTAGAGTTCCAGATGAAGGAGTGTATGTAGCATAGTGAGTAATATTAGAAGGAACGAATCTTTGCATTCCGATAATTCCATTATCCCCAACTACAATACGCATACGGTATCTTGACTCATTATAGTTCTGAGAAGCTGATGCCTGCCACTGGAAATCATAGAAGTTATATGAAGCAGTTCCACCAGTTGTTATTCCTGCTTTAGCCTCTGAAAGGAATCTATGAAGCATTCCAGCCTTATAGTTTGACTGATTAATTGATCTGCCTGTACCAGTATTTATCCATCTATGTAGACGGTAGTTATTAGAGCCATCTTTAGCTTCAATTACAACCATGGTTCCAGTTCTTTCGTTATAAGAGTTCATTCCGTAGTTTGTTCCGCCAAACCATGTTGCATACGTTGTTGAGTTTAAGTCTAAACCTTCAAGCCAGCCATTTTGTACGCCTCTTGGATACACACGCATTGTGCTATTGCTTGTAAATAACGAAATCTTTTGTCTCTTACCAGTATTTCCAACAATTACACCCCAGTAAGGTATAAATGAATCTTGTCCATCTGGATTCATTGCAAATCCTGGATTGTTATATCCTTCAGAGACTCTAAAATACCAATGTGTGTCTGCTTGATAGAATGATGTTGATCCCATCCAATATGATGTCCAGCCATTTCCACCAATGTTACCATTTGTATAATTGTTTCCAGTCCAAGTTGACCACATTTCAGCGTTTGTATCTGGCTTACCATTATAGACTTCACGCATATCGCTATTGTAAATAGATGCTCTAGGATCATTGTTAAAGTTTGAGAATGTTGCAAAGTAAGGAAGTGGCTCTTTACCTGGAATAGTATCTATATCTGCTGTAAGTAATGTTAGTGCCGCATTAATATCTGTTAATGAGCCAGCATTTTGTAGGTTAGTTTGAATAGCAGCAATAGTAGCGTTAGAAGCTAAAGTTGTTGTAAAGCTGTCAGCGATAAGTTTATCAATACCTGGAATGATTAGCTGTATCGTACTATTTGCTACTGCCATTTAAATTTCTCCTAAATTTCTATTATTAGATATTTGTTACTTTTACGCCAGAGATGAACAAGCTTACTGCGCTTGCTACCGATGCTGATACTGAGATTGCATCTCCTGCGTTTAAAACTTGCTTGAAATCAAGGACTGTGATCTGGCGTGGTGCCAAGTCAAGGTTCTTGAAGAATTCTGTTCCTGCAAAGCTCAGTGTGCACTGGTTTGCAACGTTTGTTAAGTTAGCAACTGTAACTGATGTAATAACATCTGTTTCACCTGCTGGGCATGTCCAAATCTGTGTTGATGTGTTTGGTACTACGCCGCTGTATAGTCTTGCTGGTAAGCTAATTGTAGCCATTTTATATTACTCCCATGTTTGCGTATAAAGTATAATTGCTAATTGCTGCTGCGACGAGTGCGATCTGTGTTGTACCAGATGTGTTTACTGCTGCAATCTGTGTTGCTCCAGCGGCAGTAACAAGGTTGACCTGACCTGCTGCAGCGCTTTGAACGCTTAGAATAGAGCTATTTGTTACTCCAAGAATATCATTGACTCCGAGCAAGTTTCCTAGTGTCTCTAAAGCTTTTGCTAAAAATACTAGATCCTGGGCATCAAGAGTTGAGCTTGTTAAAGCATCAATCTTATTTTTGGCCAGTGTTACTTGGGTGCCAAGTGTTGAATAGTCAGTCATTTTTTACTACCACCTCTTTGTCTTAATTATAGCATGCCCGTAATTATTACGGTTGTGCTGGAAATACTGCTTCTAAGTCGTTTTCTACTACTGATGGAAAGTCACGTAGGGCTTGTCTATAAGTTTCCCACTCTGCCTTTTTTGCATCAGATAATGGAGATGAAGGAAGTTGCGTCCAGTCTGACTCCATTAAAGCTCTGTCTCTTTTAACTCTTGCATCCATAATGACCCAAGTTTTTCTTAATCCCAGTCTATAATCTTCTAGTTGTTTTTTTGTCATTGCAACGGGAGCACCATTTGATAACTTATAGAACTTACCGTCTATATCAGAATTTACTGGATGCCAATCTGCACCAGGAGACTCTTCTGCGTATCTAGTTTCTTCTTGAATACCGTTTTCATCAAATTTAATATAAATCATTATCTATCTCCATAAATAGTAGCACATCTATTCCATAGTCTATGAGAAGAATATCCATTATATGCGGTATCATCAAGATCTGCGTAGTTATGTGCTGTCATAGTCATTCTCATATCTGGCTGAATCCACTTGTCTGCAAATGTAGTATGTAGGTCATAGAATTTATTTACTTCTAATGCCTTTCCGCCATAGCCACCCTGCCACCAGTAATAAGTTGATGTCTGGCAAAGAAACGCTGTCTGTAGTGCTGGAATTGTCATTGTTCCAGACCATGTATATGTTGAGTTACCAGAAGATCTGTTTGCCATAGTTGTCCATGTCATTCCAGTAGCTTGTGAGTATAGCTTGCCTGCTCCAGTTGGTATTCCATAATACATTGCGGAGCCTTCATAACCTTGCGCCCAGTAATTTGCATACCAGCCATAAACTGTAATTGTTTTAGATAGTGTTGGGTGAAAGTTTCTAATATACATAGATCTCATTGAGAATCCCTGATACGCTGAATCTTCCATAATATTGTGTACCTGTCCGCCTCCAACTACGTTACCCTTTGCATACTGGATAACGTTGTGAGCTCTATTTTCTACTGATGAGTAGCTGTTAGTCTGCTGACGATTGTGCTTTCCATGAGACATATGAAAGTTTCTTTCATGGTCTGATGTTGAGTTCATATAGTTGTAATATGCTCCCCATCCATCACCTGAACCCCAGGCTCCCTGCCAAGTAGGGTTTCTGTTGTTAATTGTATAGATTGTTGGAATATGATATGGGAATCTTGAACCATCAGTTACCTCTTGAAATTCATTATCAAGCATTGACTTAACGCCAAGCGACGCTGGTGTAATGCCAAGGGATGTGCCAGTAACACCAATAGTTGCTAGATCTGCTGCTTTAAGTCCTGACCCTAAAGTAAGAACGGAATTTAAATCTGGCATTAGATGATCCTCCAACCATATGTAATATTTGAGTATAACAATTTAATTCTCTTTCCATTTACGTTAAACACTAGGTTCTCTACTAGACCCTGAATTCTTTCTCCAGATCTATTTATTGTAAAGTTTGTTGTTCCTGCCGTTCCTGCAATATCAATAATCTCAATAACATCTCCAATTGCTGGTCCAGGTGGAAGTGTAATTACTTGTGATGCAACTGGAACTACCATTAGTCTATCTTTTGCAAAAGCTTGATATGATGTTCCTGTAATTATTTGCCAAGGATTATATGATGCTGCTGCTGCTTGAGCAGAAGCGGTTGCAATTGCTGAAGTTTGAGAGTTTATCTGTGCTTCAAGTGAAGTAGTTCTAGGAGCAATATTATTATATGCTGCATTAAGTGTGGTATATGAAGATTGAAGATTAGAAACAGCAGTACCATTAGCAGTTCCTTGAACTACTGTTATGGCTGCGTCTCTTGCCGTATTCAATTGTGTTATTGCTGCTGCAGTTGCACCAACAATATCCTTTACACCTAAAAGCTCTCCAAGAATTGTAAGGGACTCAGCAACATACATTATGCTTTCTGCTGTAAGAGTCTGAGACGTTAACCCATCAATCTTAGTTTTTAAGACTGCGATTTCATCATTGAGTGTGCTATAGTCTGGCACTTTTTCTCCCTTTTAAGCCTGAGCTTCAGTCCATGAAAGACGAGCTGAAATATCTGAAGATGTTAAACCTAAGTTAGTTGCAACAATTGTTAAAATGTCTGGACCATTTGGAAATCCTGGTGCTGTAAAGTTACCATTTCCAGAAAGAATAGATGTTCCAAGATCTCTGACCTTTGAAAGATCGAATGTTGTTGTATTATATTCTGTACCTGTACCAGATACGTAGAACGCAAATGCCTGGTCTCCGCCTTGAACTGTACTAAGTGGTGTTGTTACTGTTGTTCCAGTAATTCCAGTATTATCATGGTAGATTACCTGTGCTAGTGATCCACCTGGAACTCTCTTAAGCTCCCAGTCTGATGGAATATTAACTCCAGTTGGGAACTTAGCTACGTTGTAAAGACCCTGAATAAGGAATGTTCCTTGAGCCAAGATTCCTAGTGACTGAAGTTGTAGCTGCATTGTATTAATAATCTCACGAATACCGTAGTTTCTTCCAATACCATTATCTGCTGAAGGAGCAATTCTGATTGAAATCAGTGGTCTAGCAACTGCTGCAGAACCAAATGATTGCTGTACGTTACCATTTGGAGTAACAATAGATGATGGAATTGTTTGTGTATTTGCAATACTATATTGAATTGTATTTCCAGTAACTGCAGATACTGTATATGAACCATTAAATATTGAGCTTTCTGTTGCTAGAGCAGTTGATGGTTGACTTGCTAATAGGTAACCATATGCTCCAGCCAAAGTAATTGTAAATGAATTTGTTGTAGGAACTGTATCAATTGTTCTTGTTCCATTTGCAACATTTAAAATAGCATTTGTAACTACAAGTCCTGTGGATCCAGTATTTGATAATGTAACGTTTGCAATTGTTAAGTTAAATCCTGCTAAGAAGTTGTGTGGTCCAGCTGTAGTAAATGTTAAGCTAGTAGGAGAAGTTCTTTGAACTGATGTAATAACTGCTTTAGTATTAACATCTGAAATTGTTGCTACATATCCTGGCTGTAATCCGTGTGGTGATGTTGTAGTAAGTGTTGCTACTCCACCTGTTGCTGACTTAGTTGCAACCTTAGCTGTAACTGTACCAGAACCTGCAATATTCATAAATCTCTGCATACCTGCTGTAAAGATAAAGTTCTTATCATCATCAAATCGTCCGTCCATAATTACTGATGATCCCCAGTGTGAAATAACTGGCGCACATGTATTTGTAATTGTTTGAACTGATACTTGAGATGTTCCTGAACCATTTGTAATTGTTGAATCTGGTGTAAATGTTGCTGAGTTAGCAGTTCCACTTAATTGCCATGGAGTTCCGCCAAAGAATGACGTCATAGGTTGTCTACGATTAATATTTACTGCATATCCTTGAGCTGTTGGATTGTATACAGGGTTTGTGATTGTATATGAGCAAATCTCAACAGCTGAGCTATCTTTAATGATTAGCCAGCCTTCTGTTGGCCAAAACTTGATGCTATCAACATACATAAGAATTTCTGATGATGCTAATGTAGATCCAACAATTCCATTTCCACCAGCCTTAAGCTTTGTATTAAAGAATGGAGAGTTAATTGCTTCATATCTAGCTGGAAGGTTACCAGAACGCATGTATGCTTCAGTATTTGTATTATTATTTGGCATTCTATGGCAATATGCAATATTACCTTCAGTAGTTCTAAATCCAAATCTAATAAATCCTGCGCCATACCAAGTATAGTCAATATAGGCCATCTGCATTTGAGTTGTATCAAGTGTGTATCCTGAAGGGCCTGTGCCATCCATTCTATCCATGCTCCACTCAGTTTGAGGAACACGAATTTCTTGAGTTATAAGATATCTTGAAGTTGCATTTGTTGCACCCTTATAAGCAGGTGTAACTGCCATTCTTGTATCGCTTGAAATTTCAGCTACTGTATAGTTAGCACCCTTAATAACAACGTGATCTCCAACTAATAATTGCTTTCTAAATCTTGTACCTATTCCTGTAATAATATTTGAATTTTGTGTTACAGAAAGTCTTCCAAATAATTCTTTTTTAGTAAATCTTCTTACTGCATATAGATATGTTCCATCATATTCAAAGAAGAATCCGTTTTGATCATTATAAAGTCCACAGCGTGTTGCGGCTCCATCCCATTCATAAACAGTTGCCTTTACATCAATACCACCTGGGAACTGATCTGTTGCTTGAAGTCCTTGTGTTAATACCATGTTGTATTGGAAAGAGTTGGTTCCAAGAATGTTAGTTACGACAAACTTTCCATTCCATGGATTATACGAACCAGCAGTTACTACACCTTCAACCTTAATCTTGGCACCTGGTTGTAAACCATGGTCTTGAATTGTTTGAACTGTAACTGTTTGGCTACCTGGAAGAACTCCAGCAACTGTAATTCCATCAATATCAAATGTTGGTGTGAACTTAACACCTGTTGAGAACTGCATAGCCTTACCAGATTGATATCTAAAATATCTACGTGTCTGTCTAACTACTCTAACTCCGCAAACGTTATCTGTTGTAGAAAGAATAACACCTCCGTCAAATGGACGATGCTGAACATATCCGTTTGGCTTAGCATAAAGTCCAACTCCAGATGTAACCATTGAAGAATTTGTTACTGTTGATGTCATTTTAAATTTAAATTGGTTTGGAGTAGATACATTAAATATTCTCCAAGTACCAGCTATAGGACAAGCAGCATTTTGATTTCCAATAAGAATTGGTGTTCCTGGAAGCAATCCATGTGGATTGCTTGTTGTTACTGTAATAGTAGATAGTGTTGCTTCATCAGAGTATGCAGACCATCCATTTAGACCAGATGCTGCATTTCCTCCTGGAATATGAGCATTGTCATAGATTCCTCCACCTGTTACTGCTGTAAGAGTACCGTCTCTTAGGTTTCCGCTTACGACTCCAGAAGCTCTAAATGTAAATGTAAATCCATCAGCAGAAACTGTTTCAATTGGATATGTTCCTTCTGAAAGTGGATTTAATGAATCTTGAACTGATATAACATCTCCCGCAGCAAGGTCTGTGGCTGGTGAAACAACATTAACCGTAACTAATGATCTTGGTGAGGTGCCGTCGCCAACCATAGATGCAAGGTCAAAAGAGTTACCGCCTGTTGCTCTTGAAAAGAATGATGGATAGTTTGCTGTAAGAACTAATGCTTCCCATTTAGATCCCTGAACGCCATACTCAAAGTCTGTATCAATAAGTGATTGTGGTGGTGCCACACGAAGCTTATTTACTGCATCTAATAGTGGCTCTGTAAATGTCATTGTTTCTGCTACTTCATCAACAATAATTGCTAACTTATCATTAGCATTCATTCCGCTGCAATTATACTTTAAAACAATTGTTGTTTTTGGATCGTATCCAACTTCATTATCTACTGAAAAGCTATAAGCATTAATTGTTGGATCTGAAAAATTATAAATTACTGTACCCTTAGTGGTATTTGTAATAAGCATTAAGCGGTCTTGAAGAATAATTCTAGGGACAACAACAGTATTTGTTGCTGGGTTAAACGTATAGTATGTTTCTTCTATTTGTCTTCTTGCCATTTTTTCTCCCTAAAATAAATAACTTGATGCTGCGAATCTACTGTTAAGCTGTGTTTGTGTAACGGTACTTGTATATTTTGGATAATACAAGCCAAGATTGAGCATAGCATCAACTCTAGCCACTGTAGTCTCCTCTAGTATAGCATTTGCTAGTTCATTACCAGAAGGACCTACCGCTCCAGTATCACCCTTGATACCTTGTATACCTTGAGTTCCACGAATATTTCCTTGCAATGTCCACTGAGATGTAGATGAATTATATTGGAACCAATCGCCTGTTGTTGTATTTAAATAATTATCTAAACCTAGTTTATTTGCTGGATTTAAGGCTGTTGGATTAGCAATTCCAGTATAGTTATAGGAACCTCTTTGTCCTGCCGTTCCTTGAGGTCCTGCGGCTCCTGGAGTACCTGCTGGGCCTGCTGTGCCAGTTGGGAGACTAAAATTTAATACTGCTGCTGAGGATGTTCCGCTATTTACAACAGTTGGTGTTGATCCTGAAGGTAGTGTTGTTACTGTACCAACAGAAACAGTTGCTGCAGCACCAGGAAGTCCTTGAGGACCTTGTGCTCCAGGACGTGATCCTGCGACTACAACCCAAGCTGAGCCGTTCCAACGTTTTAATGACATGTTTGATACCTCGCCTTAATTATACTATAATTAGTTATCAAAAGCCCATCCAGACTAATGCTTCCGAATCATAGTTAGGATAAAATTTCTTCCAGCCTTGACTTGTTCCAATATATAAAGATTGATTTGAAGTAACATAAGCTAAGACACCTAGAGATGCTGATGCTAAAGGCAGATCTGATACGTTTGTATAAGATATAGAGCCTTCTTCTGACGTTAAATCTAACCAAAATTCTGTTTCTGATGGGGATGGTGCAGTAGTTGAAGATAATATTGATTGTCCTGAAGTATCATCTAAATCTATCCAAAGCTCTCCAGTATATGATGGGTTTGCTGGTTCATTTGCACTATATATTAATTCTGTAATTGGTTCATCTGTATCAATCCAAAGAGTGTCTGTACCGTAGTTTGTTGGAGCTTCTGGTCCAGCATAAATAAATTCTGTTTCGCCAGCATCATCATCAATATCAATCCACAAATCACCAGTATTTGTAGCTCCGCTTGGAGGAGCAATTAATCCAACAAAAAATGTACTTGGTGGAACTGTTAAATCTGTAGCTGTTAAACTAAGGCCTCCGCCGCCGCCAGATCCTTGAACATCTTGCCAAAGCTCTCCATCAAATATTTTAAGTTTTTTTAAAGTTAAGTTATAATAAATTTGACCTGCGACTGGTGAAGTTGGAGCGGCGCCCAATCCAATGATTACACCATTATTAAATGTATTATTTGATGTCCAGGTATTTGTTGTTGATTGAGATAAATTAGGATTTAAAAATACCCATTGGCTTGTTAAAGCATTCCATATTTTTAATGCACCCGTTACTCCAGCTCTTGCCTCATCTGTATCAAACCATATCTGTCCATCAATTGGGCTGGCTGGTGCCATAACAGACATATAAGCTTTAGATGGAGGAATTGTTGCCTCAAGCATCATCTTGTTTGCTTCATCATCATATGTTGCAGTTATATTTGAGTTTGTCCCATGAGTAAACATTGGGGCAAGGAAATCTTGTATCTGTTCTTGGGTTAGTTGTGGAAAGCCAGTAAATATTACCTTATTATTAGCGTCATCATATGTTACCGTAATGTTCTGATGGCTTGCATGAGTAAGCATTGCTGCAACGTCATCTTGAGCTGTTTCTCTTTCAACATTTATAATACGCCAAGCTTCGCCATTCCATTTGTAGCCATTATATTCTTGGTTTATCGTTGGATTTGCTGGGAAAAATGTTGCCATACTAGATCTCCTCTACTAATGAAACCTTGCCATCATAGCAGCAGATATCTTCACCATTTAAAGTTTCAATTGCTGACCTATAAAATTCTGCAAGTAGATCTTCACGACCAGTTGCCCACACAATATCTGTTATTAACACTGTTTTGTTATCAGATATGTTTTTTATGGTTATATCAAAAAGTGGAACATTTTCACTGTTTTCCATTTTCCACTTAAAGTTTCCTACTGTTTCCATTATCATATTGCTGATATATCCTTAATTGTAATAATGCCATTCATTACTGTATGTGCAGCACACTGGTATTTATAATTTCCAGTAACATTAACTGGTATTTGCCAATAGACAGTTCCACTAGTCTTTGCCTGAGCTGCGCCACCAATACCTTCAGTTCCATCTATATCTACGTGAATTAGCCCTAAATTACTATTGACTCCTCCAGTTGTTTGAATTAAAAATGGATGTCCTGGCACATTTAGATTAAACGCAATTGTTGTTCCAGAAATAGCATATATTGTTGGATTAACTGTATTGTTATATTGATTTGTAAAAAGATATCCTGATGATCCAGAGGCAGTAACATTTAATCTTGTTATAGCTGGATATGCAATCATATCTGCTGTCTTAAATATATCTGTTAAGTCTGAAAAAGCTGTGGTTGTTGGAGTTGTACTTCCTGCAGGTAAGGCAACCCAGTTTGTTCCATCATATGTAAGAACATCATCAATTTCTGGCGCCACAGTTAAATTAACATTTGTAATATCGTCAAGTGTTATTTGTGGGGTTGCTGAATTTTGATTTACTGGAATCCAGTTGGTTCCGTTCCAACCTAAAACCTGATTAATTAATGGGGCTGTAGTTGAAGTATCAACATCTGTTAAAGCATTAATATTATATGTTAATGATGTTGTATCATTAAATTTTGCAACTTTTACCCAGGTTGCTCCTGTTGAATAGTACATATATCCATCAGCTGTAACATACATAACTTTGCCAGTATTTGATGCTGCTGCTGGAAGTGAGCCTACGTTTGCATAAGATGCTTTTGTAATTCCAGCATATGTAAATGCTGTTGTTGCAAGTTTAGAGTTTATTTGTGTTTGAATTGCTGATGTTACTCCATCAAGGTACCCTATCTCTGTTGAATCAACTGTACCTATTGATGTAGTTCCTGGCAAGACTACTGTTCCAGTAAATGTTGGAGAAGCAGATGGAGATTTAGTATTAATCTGTGTTTGAATTGCTGATGTTACTCCATCAAGGTACCCTAATTCTGTTGAAGTTATTGTTCCAATTGAAGTGGTTGCTGGAAGAACTACTGTTCCAGTAAATGTTGGAGAAGCTATCTTTGAATAACCTTGACCTACAACATAAGCAGTTGTTGCAATTTGTGTAGTATTTGTATCTACTAATGCTGTTGGAGCTATTGGTATGCCTGTAAGAGAAGGAGATGAAAGTGGTGCTTTAGCATTCAGCTGTGGTTGTATATTACTTGTTACTCCAGTTAAATATGCAATCGTATCTGGTAGATCATTTACTCCGCTTGCGGTAAATCCAGTTCCACCTGAGACTTCAATCCAATATGATCCGTCATAAACATACAAAACTCCAGTCTGATGATCAAACCAGCTATCCCCATTTAATGGATTTGCTGGAGCTGATACGCTAACCTTAATTGGTTCATCAACATTTAAAATTACTTTATTTGTCTCATCATTGTATGTAGCGGTTATCTTATTATGATCAGAGTGATTTAATAATGATGCTGAAGCGTCTTGGGCAGACTCTACAAACTCTGTTATAAGTGCTGGTGTAACGCTGAAGTTTAACTTTCCTGTTGGATCGTCATATGTAACCTCAATTCCACCCTCTGTATTTGTAGATACCATTCCGCCAACAACATCCTGAATCCTTTCGTCTGTATTTGCAAGCGATAGATATGTGGATGCAGCATCAGTTATATTTAGTTTAGTTCCTAATGCTGTTGTTACTGTTGCGGCATATGAGGAATCGTCATTAATTGCCGCTGCTAGCTCATTAAGTGTGTCTAAGGCTCCAGGAGCAGCATCTATAAGATTTGATATAGAAGTATCTGTATATGTTTTTGCTGTATTTAGCGCTGTTGTTGCAGATGTATCTGCATAAGTCTTAGTTGCCAAAAAGTTACTAAGGTCATAGTTTTTCCATAAACTAGTTGCAGAGTCATAGACCAAGGCGTTGTTATTTGCTGGAGACTGTATTAATACATTATGTAGCTCTTGTAGCTCAAACCCATTTTGAATTTTAACAAAGATAGAACCATTGTTTGCATTCCCTCCACGAACAACAATTCCAATAAATACTAGGTGTGCTGGCGCTACTGGCTTATTAGCAAGACCAAATATTAAACTGCCGCTTGCTCCTAACCATACTGGATCTCCGTCAGCTCCGCCAACTGTATTAATATCAGAAAGAAGACCTTCAGTAATTATTTGACCTTCGCCATTATTAGAAATAGACTCTGCCGTAAATCCAAATGTTTTGCTTGATTGTGCTTCTGCTACGTTTGAAGCTAATCCAACCTTAATTTTACCTGATGCTCCTACTGATCCAGTTACATATACTGGCTTACCTTTTGCTAAGGTTGCACCTGTTTCATTTTTTGCTGTTTGATAAATTGTTCTTGCAACATCTGGAGCGGCTACTGATAATCTAACTTCATTTAAAACGTCATCATAGGTGGCTATAAGGTTTGTATGGTTTGTATGTCCTAAAAGGGCTCCTGCGGCATCCTGAGCAGTCTCATAGCTAATTGCATAGGACTCAAGGGTTCTGATCTTATAATCATGGGATGTAGCATCAGCAGAATTATTAACTCCGACTTTAGTTTCAAGGGCTTCTATTGCGTCATTGGCATTAGCATGCTGGGCGGCATGTGAGACTAATTCTGGTGAATCCGTAGGTTGTGGATTAATCAGAGTGTCTTTTGAGGTTGGAAATGACGTAGCCATGATTTAATTATACCTTAGATAAAGCATAAATCGCTACTCTTCTTTTGTGTCTAAGTCTTCTTCTAGGTCAACTTGTCCCCAATGACCTAATGGGCATTCTGCATTTGGAAGCTTAACTTTTAAATTCATAATACATCCGCATTCTAAGCACTGATGGGTAGATTTAACATATCTTGGGCATGCCTTACATATCTCAAATCTCTCAGCCGCAACCTCTACAGAGACTCTACCTATTTTTTTATTAAATAGGTCCCACGGTCTAGCTGGAACATTTTTCCATTTAGGAATATCATTATTGTCCATTTATTGAACCCGCCCTCTTTTGATGATTTCTATACATTGTTTCATTTACATGCTTACCTTTAAAATATCTTCTTCCTGAACCATTAATTTTATCATAATCTTGATTATTTCTTTCCCATCCAAGCTTATGCATGGATTCTAGCTCATTTTTTATAACCTCTTCACCAAACAAATCAAAGGCATCCTTCATCTTAAACATATCTACATAGAATCTTGGGATTGGTATAAAGGCTGCAAGCCAGTCACCCTTTTTAATATTTATGGTCTTATTTGGCTCAGTTACTTTTATATTAAAGGTAAAATTTCTTCTAAGATTATCTGATTCGACAACAGCGCTCATAGTATGTAGCCCTGGAATAAAATAATTTGGTGGCTGCATTATCATTAAATTTGTATCCCTTGGGGTCCTTACAATAAATTTATTTTCTAGTGTAATTATTCCATTTGCAAAATCTCCTAATAAAGGCTGTATAGATTCATGATTTTGCCATCCTTCAGATTTAATTTCTGGTGGATTTTCTATATTGCCATCCCAAAATATCTCTGCATCCCAATTTGATTTTACAACAAAACCATACTGATTTGCTATTGTTAAAGGCAGACAAAAAGAAAATGCTGTTATTGAAAACCAATCTCTATTTGGATGGCCTACCAGACTTTCTATTACGTCAGAAAGATTATGCCTAGTATCTTTAGTTGCATAGAAAGCCAAAGTTTTTTCTGGGACAAGAAAATTATCGTCGTTGATATAATCTTTTTTTATCTCATCCTCTAAAGATATTTTTTCAATCTTTTTAGATTTAAAGATTTCCCATGGACTTTTTGACCCATTTTTCATTTATAAGTCTTTCTCTTCCAGAACTGTTTTTTATACTTAGCCATTGGTGGATTAAACCAATTCCAAAATTCTTCATACTCATAAGATCTATCTTGATCTGGAAATTCTAGCTCCCAATTATCTCTTTTAAAAGGTATTGCTTGAATTATTGGAGTACCAGCAGGAATTAATCCAGAAAATCCCTTTTTTATAAAAAACGGAAACTGGACAGATAAAGGAAAATCATCTGTATCTACTACTCCAGAAAGAGTCTGAAACGGCAAATCTGTTCTATTTAAAGGATGTGTAAAAAGAGTGCTGTATCCTTTTGGGGTTTGCCAAAAAAATTTATTTATCCATTTAAATGGAATTGGGTCAAGATTACTGTCTATCTCCATATTTTCTATTTGAAATGATGGATGATGAGTAACAACATCACCAACACCGTTGTCAAGAAATCTCTTATATCTGTCATCATATATCACATCTGCAGAAGTTTTAAATACATATCCTATTGTAAGCGTATCCAAAACTGGTATACACTTTTTAATAGTCATATCATGATGTTCATCATCTACTGATTGAATTTTTTTAAACCAGTCTGGTATTTCTTTTGATGATGGACTTGGTTTTTCCCAGTCTACATAAATATCTTCAGATAAGGCTTTGATCTTCTTTGTTGTTGGGCTGAATCGCATTTGGATTTGTAAACTCTCCTGTTTCTTCATTGTATTCCCAGTTTAAACCTGGTCTTGTTTCAAGGTCTGTTATATCTATTATCAGTGGGTTGCTCATTAGCATTGCCCAAAGTCTTTCCTCTGTTCTAATTATATCCTGGACCTCATTGTCCAGAACTAAAGCAATAGAATATGTTTTTATGGGGCTATGATAATTTTTTGGCTGTTTAAAATCATCTATTTTTGGGTTGATTTTTTCAATCTTATTTTTTTTTCTAAATATCATTCATACACCTTTTTTACCCAAAATCTTTTTTTATATGATCCTTCAGGAGTTCTTAGATTTATTAATTGTTTTTCGTTTATACGTTCTAGCTCAGAATCATCTACCCAAGACTTCCATTTATCTCTTTTGTAAGGGAAAATTTGAATTATTGGTGTTCCAGCAGGAATTACTCCTTGAAAATCTTCTTTAAGGAAAAACGGAACATTTCCATTGCCATAAAATTTATCGGCGTCCATTGTAGCTGACAAAGTGGTGAATGGTAAATCAAACCTATTAAATGGATGAGTAACTAAAGCACTATATCCTTTTGGAGTTTTCCACGACCACTGACCAGCCCAAATAAAACCATTTGGTAAATGACCTGCTGGCCTTGGAATAGTCTCTCCAAGTTCTTTTGGTCTTTCTTCAATAAAATTTGGCCAGCCATTATGACCTGGAGCATTCCATTTTATGCTAGTGTTTCCTTCTTCATTTTTAGAAACAAACAAATCAAACGGCAGATTTATTGTATATCCAGACATCATAACTTCCATAAAAGGAACACACGATTTTAGTCCAGGTTCACCTTGGGATAAAACTAACTCCCCATCTCTCCACCATTGTGGTATTTTTGAAACAGATGGTGGCATAAGTTTTTTCCTCCCGCCAAAAGGAATGAACTTTATTATTTTCATTTACTGCTCTATTCTATTAAAGTTTTGCTAATTAAGCTGGCTGTACAAAAACTGCTGAATCAGCTGTATCGCCAACAACAGTGTAATCATTAGTTCTAATAATTTGTGGGTTTTCTAAAAGAAGAGATGCTGTTGTTACGTTTGTATTCATTACTTGCTGTACGACTCCATCTAAAATTAATGCAAATGGGATTGTTGGTGCAGGTTCTCCTACTGAAACCCTGTCCCATGCTGGGATATCAATTGTCATAGTATACTCCTTACGATATTGTAATTTCCCCAAGTGACTTATCTTCGTTATAGCTGCTTGGAGAAACAACTATTCCGTAGTTAGCTATAATATTAACACCTGTTGCGTTATATATCAAGTCAGGACCAATCTGCGTAACCATGGCGGTATCAGAGTATGCTTTAGCCGTAATAGTGGCTGTGGTTCCGCCTTTTGTTGAATTTGAAACTTGTACTTTTAACCCTCTCATCTGAGTATAGCTTGTTACAGCGTCTAGTGTCATTGTAAAAAGTGTAGTTGCTACATTTGATGTAAATTTAATAAATTGTAGGTATCTTGGATATGTATTTGCATAAGAATTACAACTTCCGCCAGTTCCAGAACAATTTCCACCAGCCCCACATGGATTATATGGGTTTGTTCCAGCACATGGATTATATGGGTTTGTTCCAGCACATGGATTATATGGGTTTGAAGATCCACATGGATTATATGGGTTTGTTGCTCCACATGGATCTATTGCATAATAAACTTGAACATATCTAGTAGCCCCACATGGATTATATGGGTTGACGTTTGCACATGGATTATATGGGTTAAGTCCATTACAAGCCTGATAGGGATTAATACTTACGCATGGGTTATATGGATTTATACTTACACAAGGGTTGTATGGATTAACGCTAGGACATGGATTATATGGATTAACGCTAGGACATGGGTTATATGGATTGTATGATTTACAACAAGATATATAATAGCTACCGTAAATCAGGCAGTTACCAAAGGTTCTACAATTTCCTCCAGTTCCTGCATTACAGTTTCCGCCAGTAGCAGAGCGACAGTTACCGCCTCCTGTATTACAATTACCACCACCAGTATTACAATTACCTCCTGAGCTTATGCAGTTTCCGCCAGTTTGATTACAGGTTCCTCCAGTTGCTACGCACTCTGGATATTCACAACAATACTCACCACCAGTTGCCACGCAGTTTCCGCCAGTTCCAGAGCATCCTCCAGTAGCAATACAATTTCCACCAGATGAGACGCAATTACCTCCAGTTGGTTGGCATGGATTTGTAGATCCACAAGGATTGTATGGGTTTGCAGAAACACATCCACCAGTTCCAGAACTTAATGTTTGTGAAGATACTAGTCCATACCAGTTTCCATCGTCTGTAACCCAAAGAGCGGCACCTGCACCAACGCCTGGGTCTTTAATAGAAATAGTTACATTTGTATCTTTCATTGGGACTGAAGCCATTGGATAAAGAGAAGAGCTATATGCAGTGCTTGCTTTAGATGTCTGGGCTACCCATTCACCTCTTCTAAATTTCCATCCGCCTTTAAAATAATTATTAAAACTATCTTGAAAGAATACAAAAGCTTTTAACCTTGAAGATACAATGTTTCTTTTTTTTCTTGATAATCCCATTATAGATCAGAGTCTCCCGATACTAGCCAACTATTTTGGCTTCTTTTTTCAAGGATAAGTGTGCTCCACTGAACTCTGGTTTTAAATTGATTGTCTGGTGCATTTAAAGTTACACCAGATTGACCAACTACAGTAATTTTCCCAGTTCCAGCCTGCATAATTTCACAGCTTGAACCTACTGGCCAAGGATCATTTAAATTTGTTGGAATAGTTACAGTAATTGGTGATGAAGAATCAAATTCAAGTCTATTATATCTATCTGTTTGATTGCTAATTGTATATGCTGTATCAGATTTAATTGATGGGATAGTTGCCTTATCAACTTTAGCTGCAAGTCCATCCGTTAGTGATGTTTGTAGTTGTCCAAGCAAAAGTGAAGCTGCAGATGATACTGGTTTATCTAAATCTGAAGTATTATCTACATTTCCTAGGCCAACCATTGTTTTTGTAATACCATTTACTGTTCCAGTAAATGTTGGATTTGCTAGTGGAGATTTTAAATTTATTTGATTCTGAATTGATGATGTAACACCATATACATATCCAATTTCTGTTGAGCTAACTGTCCCAATAGATGTATTCGATGGTAAAGATACTGTTCCGCTAAATGTTGGTGAAGCTAAAGGAGCTTTTAGTCCTAAAGCAGTAGATATTGTGCTTGCATAATTTGAATCGGCACCCAGTGCATCTGATAATTCTTTAAGAGTATTTAATGCTTCTGGCGCTGAGTTAACAAGATTTGCGACGGCAGTTTTAACAAACTCTGTTGTTGCAATCTGTGTTGTATTAGTTGTATCCGTTGCAGTTGGAGCAGTTGGTATTCCCGTTAATGCTGGATTTGCTAATGGTGCTTTAAGATTTAATGCGGTTGCGGTGGCTGTAGATATAGGCTTATTTGCATCAGATGTATTATCTACATTTGTAAGAGTAGAGGCAATTGTTATTGTATTTGCAGCATCGTCATATGTCTTTGACATATGTAGTCCCATGACTAAAGCGCTATTTATAGCATCTTGAGATAGTTCAGCAAGCTCTGAAGGTAGAACATTTATAAAAGGAAGATTTGGCCATGTATACATGCCATTTCCAACTTTTAATTTATTTAAAGTTGTATCTAAACCAAGTTCAGCGGTAGCAAGAACTATTGTTGATGTTGCCCATTGAGCAGATGTTCCTCTTCGTAATCTTATAACTGATGACATTATGCATCTCCGCCATCAATAAATCCTGGATTTGGAATTTGAACATTTTCTACAGAATAAATTTCTCCATCATAAGTGTGTACGTGATCTAAAATACCACTAAGTGCTCCACCAGCAGGTTGCCATGAGCTTCCATCATAAAATCTTAATTCTTTTACAGCACTATTATAATAAATATCGCCAATTCTTCCATTGGCTGGGTCTGTTGATAATTCAACTGCATGAAGTGGTACTAGTCTTTTTATAGATGACATATACTAACTCCTTATCCAGTGATTACGACTCTATAAGCTCCAGCTGTTGGTGCGGTAGCAAACTGTAGTTTAACTTGTGTCGGAGAAAAATGCTCTACTCCAACTTCTACTTGCTCTTTAGAACCGCCTGTTTCAAATACTTGAACTACAACATCTTGTGAACCTAACATGTGTGAAATAGTGTAGGTAGCAAGTGAGGTTGAAAGTGTCTCTGCATATTTTCTAACAATATGGTGGTAGTTAGATCCATCATTTGTAAGTGTCCACTTGTCATCAGTTTCATTCCATAAAACTTCAACATCAGCGGCATCTCCACGCTCTACACGAATTCCAGCATCTGTTGTAGGAACTCCAGTGAAAGATGTATTAAGATTAATCTTGTTATCGACAATGTTGACTTGAGTTGTATTAACTGAGTTAACTGTTCCAACAACATTTAAGTTTCCGCCAACCTGTAAGTTTCCAACAACTTCTACGTTATCTGGTAAACCTATTGTTACTGCTGCAGACTCAGAACCTGAGCCAGTTACTGAAATCTGGTTAGTAGTTCCAGAAATTCCAGCTACATAATTTCCAGTTGTATCAGTTCCAAGTGCTACTGAGTTTGGTTGAATTGCGGTTGTAATTACTACATTCTGAGATCCATTAAAATTAACTTCTCCCTTGACGTCACCATCAAGTTCAATTTTACGTGCTACTAATAAGGTATCTGCTGTAGAAGCATTTCCAGAAACATCTCCAGTAAATACTGCTCTAGCATTAGAGTTTCCAGAATCCAAGATGGTTGTGCCATCTGTATTCTTAACGTCTCCAGTTAGATTTCCAGTTACATTACCAGTTAAGTTAGCTGTAATTGTTCCAGCAGCAAAATCGCCATTTGAATTTCTAGATACTATTGCTGAAGCTGTATTTAGCGCTGTTGCGTTTGTAACAATTGTTACAGCTGCAGTCTCTGTTCCAGAGTTTGCAATAGTTAAATGTGAGTCTGTTGAAGAAAGTGTTGCAACATAATTTCCAGAAGTATCTGTGCCGAGAGCAACGGAGTTTGGTTCAATTGTTGCATTAAGAGTTATTTGACCTGATGCGTTTGTAGAAGCTGTACCACTTAAATCTCCGCCGAGTGTGATACTAATCTGACCAGCTGATTGCCAGCTAGTTCCATTGTGGAAGAATAGTTGATTTGATGCAGTGTTGTAATAAACCTGTCCAGCTTTTCCGCTTAGTGGGGCTGTGCCTAGGTTATGGATTACGGCATTGCGTAATTCATTTTGCTTTAAATCAATGTCTATAAGAAACTGTCTAGCCATTTTTTATCTCCCTTTAGGACAGGTAGGCTGTCCCAGAAAACCTAGAAGTCATGAAAAGCTTCACAGTTTTATTACTCTCATTATACTGTACTCCAGTTTCGAATGCATTGCCGCCGCTATCAATAACTGTAACATTTGGCTGGAAAACTAAAGATGTAGTAAGAGTGACTGTGTAATAGCCATCTGCATCAGGGGTAGAACTAACTTGGGCAAGGCTCCAGGAAATCTTTTCTGAAACCTCTTGTGTAAGAATTATAGATTTGGCGTTAAGCCAAGAGTTGTCTGTGAGCTTAGGTCCGTAGAACTTATTTGAAACTACGTCAAAATAGAAGTCTCCAGTTACTCCAACTCCGTCAGCGGGAGCTCCAGAGCCATTAAGAATAGTTCTTCCAGATGGACCTTGAATTCCAGAGTCTGAAAGGATTACTTGATTGTCAACCTGTGTGACATTAATAATGTTTGAGTTGTCTACAACCGTAATTTCAGCCATTAGACTGTAACCGCCTTTGAAACACTAAGTGTTCCTTCAAGAATTCGTGTCTTGGTAACTCCATCTGGGGCGGTGAGAACTAGATCATAGAATGACTTTGGATAAACTAGCTTAGTAGTTCTTTCTGCAGATACTGTTACGCTAATTCTTCCGAGTGGGCCATTTATAGCTATTCCATCTGTATGGGTTAAAGTAAAGCAAAGTATCTTTCCGCCTTGCTTATCTCTTGCCTGCATTTTTGCGGAATAACCAGTTATATTAATTGGAATATCATTTGGATCTTTCCAAAAGATAGTGAAAGTCAGTGTAGCGCCTTCGTCTACATTAAAATTCTTAGTTAAAAATGGCATTTACGCTCCAGTGGTATTAATCTAATTTTAGCATATATAAACGCTAAAGGCAGACTAGTTAATGTCTACCACTTCGCATCCAGCATCAGCTGAACATGCCAGATTTTGACTTCCAGTAGTTGAGTCTTCTGTCTCATAAAGAGTTAGCATTGACCAATGAATTTCTTCTGGCATCTTTGCAACGGCGTCTAAGTATTCCTGCTCTGTAGCATCCTGATAAGGGGCTTGCTTGTAAGTGTGGTCAGAGTATGGCAAGAACGAAATTCCTGAAACTTCGTCAAAGTGATCCCAAACCCAAGAACCAACTTCCATCCACTCTTCATCACGAACTGAAACAGTAATAGAAGGCTTATGCTCACACCAATCTCTTTGATATGTTAGCCAAATATTCAAGTGTTCAATAGCAGTAAGATCATTTCTTAATACAGCACCCTTTGGAGCTTTGATAGGGAATGAAAATACTTTTGTTTGAGTAGGATTCATAAAGTCATCTTCTGCTGGAACTCCTGCCTCCATTAAAAATTGAGTTAGCGGATCTTTCTTGTCTCCACGGACTGTACGGATGTAATATTCGTTGTGCCATGGGTGCATACCAGAAGATACTCCAGTGAGCTGTGAAACAGTTCCTGAAGGCTTAACGCAAGTAACTGCTGCAGAAGGATTAATACCAATCTTTCCAGCCTCTTCAACGTTTGTAGATACAGCAATCTCTCTTAGTGAATTCAAAACCTTAGAAAGTTTGTCCATGCCTTTCTTGCCAGACATTAGTTGATTTCCAAATTGCCCAGTAATAGAAACGCCAAGTAGTCTTTCTTCTTCTGTATTTTCTCTCCAGATTTTGCGAAGGTACTTAAAGTTAGTAAGTGTTGATTGCCATGTCCCAAGAATGGTTGCTAGCTCTACTTTACGAGTTAATGTTTTTTCATCATCCTCTTCACGGACAATAATTTCTGAAAGATTGCAAAATTGATACGGACGCAAAATAATTTCAGAACAAGGATTAGTTCCGTAACGAATTGTTTCATCTCTACGACCATATTTAGCTGCTTGCTTTTGTGCAGCCTTAACATTGTAAATGCCACGCTCTCCAGATTTTGAATCATAAAGATTTTTCCACTCAGCAATAAAATCAGCCATTGATGGACGCTCTTGATAAGCAACAGAGTTATTTGCAAGTGCACGATGCCCAGTTGCCTCCCACCAAGCACCAGACTTTGCTTTTGCCATGTCTGTATCACGAAGATCAGAAAGTGAAATTAATGCAGAACGACGAACGCCACCAACTACAACTACTTCACCAATCTTACACATAATGTCATGTGCTTCTACCGAACGTAATCTTCTTCCTGCCGCATGCTTAACTGTTGTAATACAAAATTCAAAAAGATTTACCAATGGTTCTGGACCAGATGCACGTCCACCAAATGTCTTTAGTCTTGCACCTGCAGGACGTACCTGCGAAACATCCCATGTAGGAATTTGTCCTTGCCATAACAAAGCAAGAAGTTCACGAAGTGCTTTTGCCCAACCAGCTTTAGAATCTTCAACTATAATTGTTGTATCTGTTTTTTCAAAGTGTTCGTTAACAATTGGTAACTTGTCAATGTAAACTGACTCTACTGAAAATCCAACACCTGTTCCGCACATCAAGATATACATTGCTTCGTCAAAAGAACGCATTGAATCGACTGGCAAGAAAGAACAATTGTATCCAGCAACATTATCTCTATCTAAAGCTTGACCTGCTGTCATCACAGCTCTCATAGAAGGCATGATGTTTCTATTAAAAATTGCATCACGAATCTCTAGAGTTAGGCTAGCAGAAGGTTCATAGTTATAATCGTTCTTAAGGTGATTTGTCATATACAAAACAAATCGATCTACTGTCTCTCCCCAAGTTTCACGACGGTTTTGATCTGGTAGCCATCTTGCATAACGGCTCAGAGCGATAAAGTTCTCGTATGGATTTTTAATTACATCTTGCATTTTAGAATACTCCTCTAGTCCCACATGTTGGGTTTAATTTTATTGGTAATACTAAGTATAGTGACTTTTTTTTAAAGAACTAAAACTTTTAAAATTTTTCTTTTAATCTTGAGAAAGCATTATCAGTCAACTGCAACCAATCGTATGCTTTACCAACTTCCGCAGCCTGCTCATAATAATAGTCCGCAATAGTATTATACTCGTTAGCAGTCTTTCTTAGCAAATCGCAAAGATCTTCGTATGAAGGCTCAACCATTAGTCCAGGGTGAGGGTGTTGCCAAGGAGATTCTACATATTGAGATTTAAGTGCTAGCGGTCCTAAGAATTTTTTATATGGTGCCCACTCTTCAGTACAAATTACTGGCATTCCACTTGCAAGAGCTTGAAGCGGTATGAAACCAAAACCTTCTCCCCAAGATGGATAGATTAAACAGTGATGAGAGTTAAAAATGCCTACCATTTGACTTGTAGAAACTTCTTCAGGTATAATTGAAATATTATTATATGTTTTAGTTAAAGTACTATCTATAATATTATTATATTTATTATATACTCTTATAGTATTATATTTATAAGATTTAATAGTTAAACGATAATCTGGATCATTTCCAAAAACATCAACAAAAGCTTCGAAAGTCATCTGTCCTGATTTTCTAGGTGCTGGTTCTCCAACATGTAAAAACCTTAATGGTCCATCTTTTCTATATCTTTTAATTGGTTGCCAAATATTTTCAATTCCATGTTCGTAAACATGTACTGGTGGAGTTACTCCACATTTTTCATAAACTTGTTTTACCCAAGGAGATGTCGCCCATACTTCGTCACATTCATTTAATGCTTCTAGCCAACCCTCTTGTAATTGAGTCGATTCCCATGGCATATATCCAATTTGATATTGATCTTTATTTAAATCAAAAAATTGTGGTTGACTAAAATTTAATTGAACTTTAGCACCCTTGTATTTAAAAGGAACTTTGTATCCTAGTTTCTGTAGACTTGTTACAATATGATATCCCGCATATCCATAACCTGTAGAAATATTTAAATTTCCTGGATTAGTGTTAAAACTTAAAATCACGACTTGACAGCCTTTCTACTAATAGGTTATGATTAATACCTTATGAAAAATAAAACCATAAGAGACACAGCCCTTAAATTGGGAATGATTGCACTAGTATGTGCTAGCTTTCCAGGATTTAACAACGCTGTTGCTCAAACAAGTATATCAAATGATGTACCACAAGCACAATACGCCTTTATAGAGGACTTTAAGAGCGTTAAATCACTTAGTGATGAAGACTTATCTCAACTATTATACTGCGCTGGTTTCAAGGGCCGTGACCTTATTGAAGCATGGGCAGTTGCAAAGAAAGAATCTAATGGCCGACCACTGGCATACAACGGTAACAGAAAAACTGGAGACAGCTCCTATGGAGTTTTCCAGATCAATATGCTTGGATCTATGGGAGCAGATCGAAGAGAGAAATTTAATTTGACTTATGATAAAGACCTGTTGGATCCATGGACTAATGCAACGATTGCATTTCACATGAGTGCTGGAGGAGAAAACTGGTCGTCATGGCATGGACTTACTCCAAGGACTAAAGAGTGGATGTCTAAATACCCAGATACCTTTAAGCCATTGCAATGTAAATGGGACAATCCAGAAAGCAATAAATAATGGACATCAAAATTGTCCGTGAATTTATAAAGCGTTACCCTAGTGAACTTTTTTGCGAGAAGGACAATCGTCCACTATTGCCAAATTTAAGACATGATGATACAATCTATCTATATTGCCTTGAATGCAATGATACTATAGAAATAGGATATAACTCCTATGACAGAATGAAAAGAGTGTTAGCCGTTAATGAGTGATTTCGCCGCAGAAGAAAAGCCATCTGAGACAATTGATGATAATATCGATATTGTCACATACATCACGCTCTCTCGCATATACGACGTTCTCTGCTTGATAGCAGATGGTGTCGGTAAAGGCGAAGAAGTTTTAAAAATGATCGAAGCTCATCGTAATGGTGAACTACTTGGTCCACTTCCAGCGTTAGGTAGTGAGGCGGAGTGAAGAAGAGAACTTTCTTCCTTGGTACAGTTGCTCTAGGTATGGGTGCAGGCGCCGTTGCTTTTGCTATATATGCTTTTGGAGCGGTAACCCAAATGCTAGAGAATTATGAAGTAGATCTAAAAGAAGAAGTTGACGAAGACGACCTTTTCTAGTATAATTAACAGAAGTATTCGGTTGAGCTTTAAGTTCCTGAATATTAGAGAATCCTCAGATATCCGCAGATCTGGGGATTTTCGCTTTTTAGCGTAAATTAATCTATAATTAATACATGTTGGAAATTTTATTCCTTCCACTCATAAAGGAAATTAAATGCTAAGAACTAGAAACATAACTTTAACTGGTACTGCGGTTCAACTAACAATTACCGATCAGGTTAGTACACCCAATACAATATCTGTACAAAATACACATGCCTCCTCAACAATATATCTAGGTGGACCAACAGTTACTACATCTTCTTATGGAGTTAAGCTTGAGCCTGGAGTTATCTGGAGCGCAGACCTTGGTGCTTATGATGATATCTATGCAACTGGATCAGGTACGGTTTCTGTACTAATCTTGGAGAGATAAAATGCCATTTTCATTTACATCAACAGGTGGATCTGGTAATGGATTGCCAGGAAAAGATTCTAGGTTCCTTGGAACATGGAGTAGCGTAACAGCATTTCTTGCAGTTTATCAGGGAGGTCCAGTAGGTTTAGCAGATGCTGACTGGTGGGCTTTTGTAAAAGATAATACTAACCCAAATAAAGTTTATGTAGTTCGTGAAGATCCTAATTCTGCAACTGGTTGGGTTATCGATGATAATGAGCACCTTGTTTTTTACACAGGACAAGATGGACAATACCCAAACTACCTAGGAGAATATAACAACGGTGCTTCATATCCAATCGGCGGAATTGTAAGTATCCCAGCTGGAAGTCCTTATGGAAATCCAGGACAACTATTTATAAGGTCTAGTAATCCAGGAAACCCAGGCTATCCGCCAGGAACCCCATCTTGGACAGAGTATACAAATGGACTTGTAGTTGCAGGTCTTCCTGCATACTTGCCATTAAAATCATTTCAAGAGGCAAGCAATTATAACCTTGACTACGGATACTTTAATCACGCTACAATGGGAGCATCAATTGGAATTGCAAGAACTCCACAAGTAGATGCTTATATGAATTATGCTGCAACAGCAGGTGTAGCACAGTCTTGGAAATTTAAATCCTTTGGAGAGCATGCAAGCTTTACATTAACACTAGGTGTTCCTTATCCAAACGTTGCTGTAGGTAGAGAAGTTTGGTGCTTAGATTATAATCAAACTGCTTACAATGCTATTTCATCTGGTCTTACTAACGGAAACGAGTATGGCTTGTTCTTAGCTAAAACTGGTGCACTACCTTAAATAAAATCGGGAAGCGGCGGAATTGAGTGAGCCGAAACCAGAACCCCTTTATAGCATATACACTATAGAGCGTAATATAGATCAAAAAATCCATAGCAGCCAATTTAAGGGTTAAAAGTGTATCGATCCGATACCCAACTACCCTATAGGGCTAAAACTGCCTGATTTGGACTCTATTGGACGAATTAGGGGTATTCTGGCAGTTGGCGTATGTGGCATTTTTATCACTATACCTATATTAAGCCTTATACGCCTATTTAAGCCAAGAAGAGCTAAAGCTCTTAAGTTGCCGTTCCGTTCCTAATGATGTATACTGAAGATATGAAAACAAGGTTTGTACCTGTAAAAGACGATAATATCTTAGTCGACTAGGATATATATGAGATTAGTTATCTGTGATCTGTGCAAAAAAGAAATCGAAGTTCGATCAGGTTTTGCACATTTCACACTCAATAATCATATAAGGAAAGAGCATAAATGAGCTGTGATCACGATTTTCACTTAGATAATGATGGGGAAGTTACCTGTCGATATTGTCATATCGTAAAAGAAGTAGATGAAGATTTCTACTCCACCCAAATTTCATTTGAATAGTAGTATAAATCTTAGTCAACTAGAATATTAGATCTATCTAAATGTTAATAAAATATTTTTTTTAGAATATGTCTTTCCAACCTGTAATCAAAATTACCAATACAGGTCCAAAGATTATACTAGCTTGTAACCAATTCATTTTTTACACTTACACTTTTGGTTTTTCATTTTATACCACATCCACAAGTGATGTATAGCCATAGCTCCCATAATAATCCACATAATGGTCATTTCACTTACTCCGCCGCCTGCTGTTAATATCATATCTTCGTGATCATTCATGAAACAATTATATCATATTTCTAGTCAACTACAATATTAGCTTTTCTAAAATGTTAATATCCATTTAATTTGTATGATTCATACTCTGAGTAGCACAAAACGGACAAATAGTGCGCCCATAGCCCTAATGTGGTGTATCTCACATTTAAAATGTCCGATTTGGGCGTTTTTTGAGTAGAAAATGTCAGTGGGGTCTGATAGGATACTAGTATCAAGTTAATCAAGGTGATTAACAATAAAGAAAGGAATTCCAAATGAATTCACTGTATGAAAATAGAAATGCGGGAGGCTTCTCCTTCCCCCTTACCCCTTGCGATACCTGCGGGGGACTCACAGCGTGGACACGCTGTGTAATGTGTGGAGGTCAGTTTGACATCCACTGCCCACAGGGTAAGGGATACACTAAGCCCTAGTGTGGTAGACATCACACCAAATAGCCTTGACTTTCAGGGTTTGGTCTGATAGTCTTACTACATAAGAAAAACTAAATAAAAGAAAATCCTAGGTGAGCCTCCCGAAAGAGCAAATAAACTAGGTCAGCAAAAAGGTTAGAAATACTAACCGAATAAAAAAGAAAGGAATTCTAAAATGAATTCACTAAATACATTATCAGTAGTAGTAGAGCCTAACCACTCTATGGCTTCCTCTAACACTAAGAGTAATGAACTCTTCCGCCTTGCTAATGGTAACTACATTAGCCGTATGGCATATGTCCATATGGTAGCCTCTGAGGGTCTTATCTCTCACCGCTACCTTACCCCTAACGAAAGTAAGTGGGTATTCGCTAATCGTGTGGCGTAACTCACACGATCTAATCTTGACATTTGTCACCCCTATCCACTAGTATTATCATATAAACAAACTAACAGAAAGAAGAACAGTAAATGACAATAACATACTCACTATGGGACGGCGCTCAACTCTTGGGCGTTGATTTCAAGGCTTCATCAGCAGATGAAATGAATAAGACAGTATCCGAATTACAAAAGGTTTCTAAAAATGTAGTAGCCCATATGCGAAAGGTAGAACAGAACTAATGACTATTGAACTAGATAACTACGGCTTTATGCTCGACACAGAATGGTGCTATATTGCGCTTTCTTGGCAGTTACTAATTACCACCGCCCTATTAGCGGTAGGTTATAAGTATTATAAGAAATGGAAAACTAAGAATGTCAAGTAATCGTCTACTAACTACCGCCGTCCAATTAGTAATGCTTGGCGTTACTATCCCCCTAATCATTGCCGTAATCAAAGACCTAAAAGAGAATGGACTAAACTAATGATGACACGTAAAGACTACATCGCTACCGCTGAAATTCTAAATAAGCATTTTGAAAATGCTCCCGCTGGTTTGCTATTAGATTTTTCTAATATGTTTAAAAAAGATAACGAAAGGTTTAACGAAGAAAAGTTTTTTGAAGCTTGTTTGGAGAATTAATTCGTGAAAGAATTTATTTTCTTAATAATCTGCGTAACTTTATTTGGTTATCTTTTATTAATCTAAAATAAAAAGTTTTTTGCGGTGTGTCTACTTGACAGATCGCAAAAAATGCGGGGCGGCGTCGGGCGTGTCTGTGGATAAGTCTATGTGGTGCAAATCACAAAAATACTTTGAAAATACTGGCGAGTAACCCCCCAAAATGTCAGTGGTAGGTGTTATACTTCTAGTATAAAGAAAGTTGAGAAAGGTTCTCAAACTAGAAAGGTGGTCTAAAATGACTACATTTACAATAAACACTCTCCCTGTAGAGTATGCAAACAAAATTGTTTGCGCCTTCTGTTCACAATACGCTAACGAAAGTTTCTGCGTATCCTGTAATGAATACAAGGGTCTAATGACTCTTGCAGAATTTATGTCCCACTATGAAATTTCAGAGTGGGTTGCTGATGAAGCAGATGAATTATCTGCTAAATTAGATTCTCTAATTGCAAAAGGAGTGTATGCCTAATGTTATCAGAAAATACACTAAATAAAATCGTGTTTGAATACCAACACGGAGGAGTGAAAAACTTTCACCCCGAAATTTCTTTTGCAGAGCGTAAAGCTTTGCTAAAGTATCTGTTCTCTATCCCTACTCATAAAGATTGCGAGTGTGCAAAATAATGTCACTATCTCTTGCTAATAAAATCGCTAAAGATAAATTCTTTCAGCCCCCTTCAAAATACATAAACCACAAGGTTGTGGAAATTGTATCTCTAAATGAGGATAGCGGTATCGCTACTGTAATCCTAGAAAAATACACAATAGGCAGAAATGCTAATGTGTATAAAAATAATAATGTATTCACAATTGAATTACCTTATTCCGAATTTCAAAATCTAAATGGTTGGAGTGAATAAATGATAACTATAAATTGTAAAGGTTGCGATGAATTCGTAATGGAAATGTCAATTGAAGATTCAGAATTTATAACTGCTTTATGCGAAAGGTGTTGGTAATAATGAATCAGATTGCTGGAATGTGGATTTGCGATAATTGCAATACTCTTGCTATTGTGTCAGTGGAAACTGATACAATACTTGTAACACAATGTAAATGTGTAACTGATGAAAGGAATACTAATGAATAAATGTTCATCTTGTAATCAAGACACTACTCAGTTTGTAACTGATGATGGTGAATATTATTATGCAATGTGTAGCGAGTGTTACTAAAAATAAAATAAAATAATTTCGTGTTGCACTTGACAACGATCAACTAAATGCAACACGCCCGACAGCGCCCCGCACTCGGGCGTGTCTTTACAGGTGTGATTATGAACACACTGGAATTTTGAGCGTAAAAAGATAATGTGAGATTACTCACATTTCAAAATGTCCGATTTGACCGATTACTGGTCAGTAAATGTCAGACCCCCCTGCTATACTTACTAGTATAAAGATTGAAAAAGAAGTAAATCTCTAAAAAGAAAGGTGGTCTCAAATGACTACACTAAATGAAACTCTATTCTCTACTATCGTTCACGAATACCATAATGGCGGAGTAAAATCCTCTTATGGCTTGGATGCTTATACTCGCAAGGAATTGCTAAAGTATTTATTCTCCTCTAAAGGTTGTAATTGTATCAACTGCCTGTGAGGTATCTCACACCGACTTTTGGGGCTAAATGCCTCAAAATGTCAGCCCCCTATGCTAGACTTATTCCTATAAACAAACAACAGAAAGGTGGTCAGAAATGACTTACACTATCAGACTAGAAACCTTCTCAGGTTCAGTATCAAAAATCAACCTTCCTTCTAAAGGTGCGGTTGCCCAATTCATCAACACTTATCCAACACAACTCCCTGTTGGTATTTCCGTCAAGTTCGATTGCGACTTGCTCGGTGTTCGTGGTGTTCTAAAAGGAAAGGCGGTAAAGTAATGATAACAATTTCACACACTGTAAATCTAATTGCAGAGATTGACGAGCACAAGGCTCCCGACTATGTAATTTCCGCTCTTGCAACAATGCCTGAAAGTTTTATTCAAAAACTTTTTGCTGGAAGTTTTATTGGTTCTATTGACTCTCTAAATGCAATGGAAGAAATAAATAAAAATAATTCTTATGCCACTTTGAAATGGGGTAAAAATTAATGTCTCGTTATACTCGTAAAACTTTTATTGAAGTTTCAAGCGTTCTAGAATCTTTTTCTGATTTGATTGACCAATTTACTTTTGAAGATTTGGTTTTTGAATTCGGCGAAATGTTTTCTGCTGATAATCCTAATTTTGATTTTGCAAAATTTCAAAATGCTTGCGGTGTAAAAGAAATTTGCCAACTGCCAGAATTACACGCTCTGCTAAAATAAAATAAAAATCCTGAGCACGATCTAAAACTGCTCAAGCTTTCAACTAAATGCAACACGCCCGACAGCGCCCCGCACTCGGGCGTGTCTGGGGATAACTTACGGAGTGTCTGTGGATAACCTGGAAATTTTTGTGAGATTTATCACACGGCTTGAGCGTCTCACATTATGAACTTACTGGCTAGTAGGTAGAAAAATGTCAGTCGGTTCTGATAGACTTACAGAGTAAGAAAAACAAAATAGTTTATCATTTACGGCGTGGCTTCCCGAAAATGTCAGTAGCAAATGATAGACTTGTAACAACAAAAAGAAAGAGGTTGGCAAATGTCAGCAAATGTATACACAATCGAAAACCTACTTGTAGGAAAAAACTACTACTCACGCACCTTGCAAGGTGAAATCGTATCTGCCGAAAAACACCCTAAAGGTATTTGGTATGAAGGTTGCGAAACTTATCTTGTAGAGGTTGCACCTAATAGCGGATACAATAATTTTGGTCGCAGAACTTACCGAACTGTAGCAGTAAAGACGGAGGAATAAATAATGGGATACATTGAAATTTTTAGAATTGACAACGAGGGTGCGGGTTGGATAAACTTGGATAATGCGACACCCGCAGAATTACTAGACATTGAAATTGGATTATTTCAGGAAGGTGCTATCTAATGATAAACTCAGTAATGCGATTTGCTTGCGATGAATGCCACGGAGAAGGACTTATTTTCTGGGGCAACGAGTTAGACTACGATGTCGAAACTTGTCAGTGCCAAGAGGTAAAATTATTTACAACACCCGAAGGAGCATAACTATGGACTATGAGTATCTAGTATCTTGTCAGTATGACTATGAGGAAAGCCCTCATTGGAAGCAACGCTATGAAAGCGAATTTGACGCTTGGAAATCTTTCTTCAGTTTTACAGACTGGGGAATGGCTAACGAGTATTCAACTGTAAATCTATACACGCCAACTGGCAAATGCTATACAAAAGTTTTCTATCGTAGTGGAATGGTGGTAACTAGATGACAATTACTATTGGTGGGCTAGGGGATCAGATTTCATTCCCTTGCCCAGTATGCTCAGAAAAAATGACTCATATGTGTATTGCTACTCTTGGCGGTATGTATAGAAAAGGCACTATTCGCTATGAATACCAGTGCCGTGATTGTGAATTGTCAGTCAAGTCTGATAGTATGGGAAACTCTAAACTACTAAAAGAAATGGAAAATGCATAATGGGAAACAATACAGCAATTGACTTAGCAACTAACTTTGACCTATCACTTGAACAGGCTATTGGTTATCACTTACAGGGTAATCACTACCCGCCCGTTCCACTTACTATGGTGCAACCTTGCATTGACGCAATAGATGCAATTCACGCAGGCGATGGCAATACTGAAATTGAATTGCCTGAAGGCGTATTGTATAAAAATAAAACAACTGCACCCGCACACGCAATTGCAGAACAACACCACTTAGACGCTTGGCTACCAGAATGGGATTAGGAAAAATGATAAAAGAAAAAGTTACACGCATTCAAGAATTGCGGAGATCAAACGCTGCAACTTATGTGCAATCAAAAAAAGTTTATTCACGAAAACAAAAATATAAAAATAAATATTCTGAATAAATATTTCTGAATAAATATTCAGCTGACTGCATAAAAATGCGGGGCGCATTTCCAGGGCTTTGTCAAGTTACGACATTATGACATTTATCACAGAATTTGTGGAAAAAATGTCCGATTTGACCGATTTACGATTTGATAATGTCAGTAGGATTTGCTAGACTTGTAATAACAACAAACGGAAAGGAAGCAAAAATGACAACACCAAAAATCGGTGAAACTTTTACGACAGCAAAGTCTGGCGTAGAAGGAACAATCACAGAAGTAGTCAAGAACGATAATGGCTCTTATCGTATCAAACTTGATGTCGCAGGTCAAACTCGCTGGACAACAGCGAAGTAATCCTAATCGGGGGCTATTGGCAAAATGTCAGTAGCCCCTGCTAGAATTAGATAGTAAGAAACCCAAACCACCCAACTAACAAAGGAAACAAATGTCAAGAGGCAAATCTATAAATGTAAAAATCCCTACTGCTAGAGTTATCAAGGCACTAGAGGCAAAGTTAGCAGAACTAGAGCAAGACTATGCTACACAAACCGAAAAGGAAGCAAAGTTCGGTAAGAAGCAAGAGGCTTGGAAAAAGGAAATTGCTAAGTGGGCTATTGAGAACTTCTCAAAGGCTGAAAACCTACGCACAAACTATCGTCAATGGAACAACACCCTCAATGTTGATTTCGACATCATCACAAAGGAAGGCAACTTCCCTGCTGAACCTGAAAAGGATTTCGAGGTTATTCACTCTCATCAGTATCGTGAGATGAAAGAGGAAATGTCAAACGCAATCCGTATTCTGAAAATGACAGATGAGGAATTGGTTAGCACAAGCACTTACAATGCTATTGCTCGTTATCTGTAATTAGATAATCGAAACAGGGACAGTTTCTAAGAGTTTCTAGTCCAATGTCGTAAGTAAGAACTCTTACAACCTGAGCAAGTTGTGAAAAGGCTCAACACAACAACTACCCGAAAGAAGGAAATAAAATGTCACCAATTCTAGATGTTACAAAAGGAAAGTTCTACCGCTTAGGAGATACTTTCACAACTGGTAAGTCAGGCGTTACAGGTTCTATTCGTGAAATAGTTTCTGTCCGACCAAACCTAACTAAGTTATCTCTGCAAACCGAAAATGGTATGCGGTGGGCAATGGTAAAAATTGGCGCATAACTAAAGCGCAATCGTTCTCGCATAACGATAAATTGCGAAGCACCTGAGCAAGTGTTAAAACTGCTTTCGCCAGGCTGATTAGGGCGATCACAGAAATACTATAGAGCAAGGTTACTGCCGACCTAAAGACGCAGACCACCTGAGCAAGTGCCAAAACTGCTCAACACACCACATACGAGCTGCTTGACAAAATCGCTGAAAATGCGAGGCGGCATGTGATCAACATCACACGCTACTTACGAGTAGAAATTGATATCCACTGAAATATCTGCTAGTATTGTTATACACCCGAACGAAAGGCGAATTAATGAACGATATTAATTCTTGTTACTGCACGAACTACTCTATCTGCACTATCTGTATGAAAGGCTATTCTTCATCCGATCCAATTTGGTATCGTGATGACTATATGGAAACACGTATGGCCGACGCTGAAATGGGAGACCTATAATGTCAGTGGCCTCCGATACAATTATTCCTATGAAACTAAAACGTTCTAATGACAGAAAGGTGGCTAACCTTGTCACAAAAAATGGAAAGCAAGCCGCAATTGCGAACACGTTCGGGCTACCTGCAGGAAAAGATTTTTCTTGTCCTGGTGCAACGTCTATCTGTGAGACTGTTTGCTACGCTGGGAAACTTGAAAAATTATTCAAGGGAGTAAAGACTAATCTTCTTCATAACTGGGCCCTACTAAAAGACGCCGATAGCGAAACTATGGTTAGACTATTAGATGAGATGATTGTAGAATTTATTGCTGATTGTGATAAGAAATCTGCCCCTAAGTTATTCCGCATTCACTGGGACGGGGACTTTTTTAATGATACTTACACTTATGCCTGGAAGACTGTTATCACTAATCATCCCGACATTCAATTTTGGGTATACACACGTGTGAAGCCTGCCGCTCTAATTCTAAATAAGATTACTAATCTTTCCCTATACTTTTCAACCGATGATGAAAATGCTACAATTGGAGAAGAGTTAAAAAAGGATTATGAGGTCCGCCTTGCATACCTTGGAAAAACTTTTGCCGTAACCGCTGATAAGATGAAAGAGTTGACTGGTAAAGTCGGGGCTAAATGTCCTGAGAATTTAAAAGCAATTCCACTAATCTCAAGCAATGGGTCCGCCTGCGTATCTTGTGGCCTATGCGTTTATGGTAAGGCCGACATTCGATTTAGCGCTACTAAGAAATAGGAGATATATATGTCAAGAGAACGCACACGAGGATTTATTGGCTATAAGCTTGATCAAGCTAAGCTATTGGAACGTGCACGGGATATCCAGGTTGCCACTTATGATATGGACCCCGTTGAATATATGAAGAATCATTCTGTAGAAGATCTAGTACTAGTTATGATTAATGACCCTGATGCATATGGATGTGCTAAACACGCTGTTATTTGTGGAGAGGGGGTAGGTTGGATTCAAGATGAGTACCGTACGTGCCTGGTACCTGTTTCAATTGGGTGGAGCGGGGATAGTCGAGTGTACCTTGGTATCGATGTACTTAAATCTTGTTTGACTGGTGAGACCGTAGACCTTGCAGATTTTGTAAGAGTTTTTGGTGACCGTCTTGAATCCAATTTATCATTATGGCAATCTAAAATGTCTGACATTGACCAAACAAAGATAACTGAAAATAGATACGATTTGCCAAATCTAGTAGAAGCGTGAGACAATAGATTATGCGGTTCTATGACTTTCTTGGCTATGTAATTGGCATTGGTTTTGTGCTACTACTTATGTTCTTCTTTATTGCGCCGTTTTTTATTATCACCGCATTACTAAATGATAAAACTTACAATGATGTTAAGGCGCAAGCAAATGAAGACCCTCCCACTTTTTGGGAGTCAATTACTAAAATGAAATAGGACTTGACAATCCCGCAGAAATGCGAGGCGGGTTATCCACAGCTTATCCACAGGCTTACGGGTGTGAATTTGATCACACCGAAAATTGGACATTTTTACCTATACGAATTGACATCTGTCAGTTCATCCTGTTATACTTGAAATAACAACAAAGAAAGAAGGAAAATATGGCGCACGACCTCGAAAGTCAAAACGGCAAAACATCTTTTGCCTCATTCCGTGAACCTGCTTGGCACGGTTTAGGAACCGTATTTACTAATGAAGTAAATACATCTGAAATGCTATCTCTTGCAAATCTAAATGGATGGAATGTCCGCTTAGAAGATTTGGAAGTTCCAAATCACCTAACATCTGATAAGGATTATCAGTATGTCCTACGCACTAATCCTACCGACAACACACAAACCGATATTCTTGGTGTAGTTGGTCAGCGTTATGTTCCATTGCAAAATGAAGATTTATTTGCATTTGGCGATAACATTCTAGACGGCGGTGGTCGCTGGGAAACTGCTGGTTCAATCAAGGGTGGTCGTGTTGTATTCGGCTCTCTTGCTCTAGAGCGTGAAGTTGTTCTAGACCCTACTGGTGTCAATGATGTTGTAAAAACTTATTTGCTCATCAACACATCACACGATGGCTCTATTGCTATTCAAGCAAGTATTACACCTGTTCGTGTTGTGTGCGCTAACACTCTCAATCTTGCATTGGGTGCTAAGAAAAAGGGTGGCGTAAAGCAATCATTCAAAATTCGCCACACACAAACTGCAGAAGGAAAGATTGCTATTGCTCGTCAAGCACTAGGAATGGCAGATTTCTATATGGACGAATTCTCAAAGTTGGCTAACGCTCTCTATGAGAAGTCAGTCAATGCTAAGCAATTCAACGACATCATTCTTGCGGCTTATCCAAAGCCTGAGAAGGATACAAAAGGCGCAATCAAAAAGTGGGAAACAAAAGTGGATACAATCAACGATTTATACACTGGTGAATTCAACGGAATGATTGCTGGCACTGGTTGGGGCGCACTAAATGCACTCACCGAACGCCTTGATTGGGCTCGCACTGCTCGTGGTGGAAAGACAGAAAGTCTGCTCGCTGCTGCAAGTGGATTTGACGCACAAATCAACGCAGAAAAAAATCGCTTAGCAAAAATTGTGAAAACAGTTTTAGCAATCGCATAAATAAAAATTCCTGAGCAAGAATAAAAACTGCTCACCATTTGGTCTGTTAGCTCAGTTGGTTAGAGCGCTACCCTGTCACGGTAGAGGTCGACGGTTCAAGTCCGTTACAGATCGCAATAAATAAATATGCAACGCATTGCATAAAAATTCGCCGCTGCGGTATGATTTTGATCACATTACGGGCATTACGCAGATATCCCAGAAATCGTGGGAATTTGGACTTGACTTCCCCATTACGGCAATGCTAAGATTGGATATAAACAATTTCCAACCCGAAAGGAACAATATGCCAAACTGGGTATATAACACATTAACTATACAAGGACCTAAGTCTGAGGTAGATATGATTAAAGATAGATTGAATAAGCCATTTACATTAGCACAAGAAACATTTGGTATGGGTGATATTTCTACTATGGGGTTTCCTACTAAGATTGAACAGGTATCTTATTCTAATCCCGTTTTTTCTTTCCACAACATTCACTCATATAAAGATGACGGAATTACTGATGAGGAATATGCCTGCCAGCCTTCTCGTGGCAACTATGATATTCAGAATGACCCTGATTGGTTCCGCAAGTCTGTTGAGTTTGCTAAGACCCAAAAGGATTGGTATTCGTGGAATACATCTAACTGGGGAACTAAGTGGGATGTAGCCGTCCGTGACGGTGATGAATATCCAAATACAGAATTGCTTGAAGAGAAATCAGAAGGTGATGACAACTGGGTTG
>Ga0209296_1000059_pt1 | contig 99593 bp, 106 predicted proteins | sample S_130206_EF_Meta_FD_187319 | JGI IMG/M metagenome (GOLD analysis project Ga0209296, IMG submission 187319) | Freshwater microbial communities from Lake Simoncouche, Canada to study carbon cycling - S_130206_EF_MetaG (SPAdes) (version 2) | ecosystem: Environmental > Aquatic > Freshwater > Lake ... | reverse complement strand
TTGCAAGCTCGCTGGACATTTGAATCTGCACAAGACGCACAAGCCATGCATGGTATTGACGTTGAAGCAGAAATCATGGCAGCATTGGCTCAAGAGATTACAGCTGAAATCGACCAAGAGATTCTCTTGAGCTTGCGTTCACTGGCAGCTACTGAGTTCACATACAACCAAGCTACCGTTTCTGGTACAGCAACATTCGTTGGTGACGAACACGCCGCACTGGCTGTGTTGGTTAACCGCGTTGCTAACTTGATTGCTCAACGCACACGTCGTGGCGCTGGTAACTACGCTGTAGTTTCTTCAGCTGCACTGACAGTGTTGCAATCTGCAACAACTTCTGCTTTTGCTCGCACTACAGAAGGTACATTCGAAGCACCTACCAACACCAAGTTTGTTGGTACCCTGAACGGCTCTATGCGTGTGTTCGTTGACAGCTATGCTGCTGACACACAAAGCGTGTTGGTCGGTTACAAAGGCTCTTCAGAAGCTGATGCACCAGCATTCTACTGCCCATACATTCCTTTGATGAGCAGCGGTGTTGTGCTTGATCCTTCAACATTCGAACCAGTCGTGTCATTTATGACACGTTATGGTTACATCGAATTGACCAACACAGCTAGTTCATTCGGCAATGCTGGTGACTATGTTGGCGAGATCGCAGTTTCCAACTTGTCATTCTCCTAATCAGAGAATCTTTTCCAGGGATGGGAAGGACGAAAAAGCCCCGAAAGGGGCTTTTTTGTTGGCTGCAATTTTGTTTATACTTTGAACCAAGAGAGATACTGTGCTATCTTTTTAGTTACTGACGCCCAGTCACCCATGCCGGGTTGGCGGAATATACGAACAGTGCTGTACCAAGGACTTGAGTCGCGATCCAACATCCAACGCCAGTCTGTGGCAAACCACTGCAACATCAGCCAGGTGGGCCTGCCCAGTGCTCCTGCTAGATGTGTAATGGCAGTATCTACTGAAATCACAACGTCCAAGCACATGATCAAGGCTGCAGTGTCGGCAAAACTAGCAATAGTTCCTGGATACATTGTTACTCCAGCCGCAGTCAGGGCTTGAGTTTCTTCGTCAGTGGCATCTACTTGCAAGTTAATCCATTCATACTCTGGATTTTTTTTGATCAACTCCAACATGTTTTCAAACGGCATACCTTTGTGTTGGTTCAGCCAGGCATCTCTGCGTCCTGACCAAGAAAAACCCACTCGCATGCGTGTTTTAGGACCCATGAGTCTTAACCATTCTTTCACTTGTGTTTCTTGTGCAGTAATGTAATTGATGGGACGGGGAAGATTGTCCAACGTAATACCCAGCACTCCGGGGATGCTCATGATAGGAATCCAGTAGTCAAATTCAGGAGGTTGGTCTGTGTACCTACCAACCCAGTTGATCACGCTGGTATTGGTCAACAATGGAATCATGCCATCTGTGACTTGAAACAACACATTAGCACCGGCAGCATGCAAGTTAAACAAGAATCTACAAAACTGTATGTTGTCCCCGTGTCCTTGCTCGCCTACCACAAGAATAGTTTTGTCTTTCAGATCTTCACCAGTCCAACGCGGTTGTTTGTGCTGTGGCTCGGTGCCGGCAAGATGTTCGTATTGCCAACGTGCTTCGTATGCCGGCCAACCACGGGCATAATCGCCCATGATGAGATGACTCACTGCCAGGTTAAATTGGGCTGTGACACTGGTGGGGTCGAGTATGGTAGCATGTTCCAAGAACGGAATGCCTCGTTTGGGATGTCCACACTCACGTAATACATTGCCATAGTTGTTGAATGCTGCCGACGAGTCAGGATCATGACACATGGCCAGCATGTAACATTTCAGTGCTTGGTCTGGGCGATTCTCACCGCGCAGTCGGTTGCCTTCTTCAATAAGTTTGGCAGGGTCTACAATTTGTTCAGTTGTGCTCATGGCAATATTTACAGGTTATACAGTGTGGTTTATTATTTTAACAGATCCATAAATAAAAGTCAACGCAATACGGCGTTTTATGCGGTTTAACCCGCCGCGTACGGACTAGAACTCCGATCGGACTTCTTTAAGGAGAAACAAAAATGGGACGTCCTCTTAAAATACAAAAATCAAGCACAGGATCTGGCAATGGCGGCGCAAGCGTCAGTGTGGATCTTGGCTTTCCCAACTTTGGGTCATTGACCGCACCGGTGGTCAATACTGCTGACACACTCAACACCACTGAATATCTAGGTGTTGTAGGCGGTGCAGCACCAACTGATACCCCTAGTGCAACCAACCCCAGAGTTGATGTCACTGTGAACATTGCCAATCCGTCAGGCACAGGCATTGGTGTGGCCACGGGCTATATCATCCGCCAAAAAGGCAGTCACAAATATCTAGTGGGCGATGCCACCGGCGTCAACGACGGCTCGTTTGTGGTGGGTCAAGCCTATCAAATCAGCACTGTGGGCACAACCACCAACTGGACTGCTGCCGGTGCTCCTACCAACTTTGGGTTAGGCACAATTTTCACAGCAACTTCTGTTGGAGGATCCGGCAACGGCGCAGCCTTCAGTGTAGGCGTGTGTGTGCTGGATGATGATGTGACTCCTGCTGCAGGACTCATGGCCATTACTTTTACCACAGGCGATTCAACTGCTACCACTGTCAGCAAGCTGACCAACAAATTCTTGTTGGATTGGACTGGCGGATCAACTTACGCAGCCACTTCGGTGATTGCAGACAAACGATATGCCACCAACTTCTTCACTGACGAAGGCACAGTGATCAAGTCAGGAACCACTGGCGCTGCCAACACTGGCACTGTGGCCGCTGGTCAACAAAACTTGTTAGATCTAGCCATTGTAGACAACGTTACTTCTTAATTTGTAACACAACCTGGTCCTCCCAGCTACATACTGGGAGGATTTTCTATGAGTGCAGCATTTGTTTTGGGTAACGGAGTCAGCAGATTGGCAGTGGATCTGCTGGTATTAAAATCGTGTGGGCGTGTTTACGGTTGCAATGCCTTGTACAGAGAATTTGTACCAGATGTACTGGTCAGCACAGACAAAGGCATTGCCCATGAAATTCAGCATTCTGGATATGCTGAAAAAAACTTGATGTACACCCGAAAACCCCTGCCGGGACTGGGTGCCAAAAATGTGCCTCAAAAGTATTTTGGCTACAGCTCTGGACCCATTGCAGTGTCAGTGGCAGCACTGGATCGTAATGTTGCAGTGTATCTCATAGGATTTGACATGGGTCCTACTGCTGGCAATCGATTCAACAATGTGTACGCTGATACGGAATTTTATAAAAAAAGCTCATCACCTCCCACATACACTGGAAACTGGTCTAGACAAATAGTCACAGTGGTAAAAGATTTTCCAAAAATTAGTTTTTATCGAGTTCAAGGGGAAACCACAGCCACCGTTGCCGAACTCAATGGATTGCCTAATCTAAGGCATATGCCTATTGCAGACTTCCTAAACCGTATAAATAACACAAAGGACTTTTAAATGTCAACAGTCAAACGTGTCAGTGGCGATTACACCATAGAAACCATAAATGCAGGTGATTTAGTCACCTTACAAAGCACCAATGTTAATATTGTGGGCAATCTCACAGTTACAGGTAATGCTGTGTTGACAGGTAATATCAACGCTGACAAGATATTTAATGGCACCACCAGCATGGAAATCCCTGTGGTCAACGGCAACGCCAACATCACAATTGGTGCTGTGAGCAATGTAGCAGTTTTTGCCACCACTGGTCAATTCATTACTGGATTACAAAGTGTCACTGGCAATGTCACTGGCGGTAATATCAACACCGCAGGGCAAGTTTCGGCCACAGGCAATGTTAATGGTGGTAATTTAACTGTTGCCACAGGCAACATTGTGTTGACACAAACAACTGGCGCTACAACCAGTCAGATGATTAGATTTCAAGACGCTAATACCACAGTTGGTGTAGCAGGCAACATTGGTGCCATAGAATGGTTCACAGGGGACTTAACAGGGGCTGGCCCTAGAATCACAGCCAGAATTCAAGCTGTATATGAAGACACCAATGGCAACGCCAACATTCAAATTCAAACAGGCAGTGGTGCCACACCCACAACAAGAATCACTGTGATTGGCAGTTCGGGCAATGTGGGCATTGCCAATGCTGCACCTTTGCACACTTTTGCTGTGACTGGTAATGCTTACATAAGTGGCAATGCCAGTGTGATTGGCAACGTCAGCTCTGGCAATATCTTAAATTCAGGACTGACCAGTACCACTGGCAACGTCACTGGTGGTAACTTGATCACTGGAGGACTGGCCACAGTGACCGGTAACATCACAGGTGGTAACATCATCAGTTTGGGCGCGATCAGTGCAGGTGCTGCTGGCATAACTGCCACAGGCAACATTCGTGGCGGCAACATCAACAGTGATGACCAAGTTTCAGTAACTGGCAATGTGAATGCTGCCAACTTCAATGCTACTCAAAATTTCAGCACAACAGGCAACGTGCGCAGTGGTACTGTCACTGCGTCGGGTAATATTGTTGGTGCTAATATCAGCATCTCTGGCAACAGTTCGGGCACGGGCATTGGGGTAGAAAATGTAGTTTGGCAACCCACCACTGTGGCTTTTGCCAGTGCATCAATGGCCAACATTGGCAGTTTGGGATTCTTCATGCTGGGCGGATACACCTACAAGTTTGAAGCATACATGCCTATATTGCCTGCTGGTGGTACCACCACTGGATTCAGCACATATTTTGACGCAGGAACCTGTTACTACACTGTGGAAGCGCAAACCACACAAACTTCAGCATTTAGCACATCAACTTCCAATGTGTCAGCCACCGCCGCTGCCACTCAGGCCATGACTGGAACCACACCCAGAACAGCCAGAATAACCGGCACCATCTACAGTGCTGGCAACGCCAATGTTGCAATTCAAGCACAAACCAGTGCGGCAAACATCAACATACAGAGTGGCAGTTATTTAACCTACACCAGATTATCCTAAAATAGCAAACAAGTCCTTTTGGTAAATACATCAGAGGACATTGTAGATCTATGGCACAACAGATTATTGACACAGGTGCTGCCGCAAATGACGGCACTGGTGAACCGTTACGCGATGCATTCACCGCGGTAAACGAAAATTTTACTGAGATTTATACCGCTGGCCCTGTTGGCAGCAATGTCGTTATCTCCGGCAATACCATCACTGTTACTGGGGTCAACAACAATCTGGTGTTGCGAGCTAACGGCATTGGCAACATTCAAGCCAATTCTACAATCATACCCAGTATTGACGCTGTGTATGATATTGGTGCATCAACACAACGCATAGACACAGTATATGCCCAATATTTTGTAGGTAATGGCAGTCAATTAACTGGAGTGCAGGCCTCGGCCTCTCCAAGTATTTCTTTGGGCACCAGCAATGTCACAGTAACTCCAGGCGGCAACATCACTGTTGGCGTTCAAAACAGTTCCAATACAGTGGTGTTCACAAAATTTGCCACTGCATTTGCTGGGAATGTACTGCCAGCAGCCAACGTAACTTATGACCTAGGTAGTGCCACACAGGCCTGGAATGATTTATACCTCAGTGGCAACACAATCTATCTCAACAATGCCACAATTTCTTCCAACGCCACTGCTTTGGTATTCACCAATCAAGCTGGCGGAACATTTGTTGTTGCCGGCTCAGGATCTGCAGGTGCCAACACAATCAGCAACGGCAACAGCAATGTTGCCATAGCAGTGGCCGGGGGCAATGTTGTAGTTGCAGTAAACAACACCACACGTGGCACATTTTCCACCGCTGGGCTGTCTGTTGCTGGGCAAGTAAACACAACAGGAAACATTGTCACTGTTGCAAACATATCTGGTGGATACATTCTTGGTAATGGTGCCTTGCTCAGTGGTTTGCCTGAAACTTACAGCAATGCCAATGTAGCCGCATATTTGCCAGTGTACTCTGGCAATATTGCTGGTGGCAATATAGTTATTTCTGGTATTGTTTCCAGCACTGGAAACTTAGTAGCTGGTGCTGTGATTACTGCTGGTAACGTAACTGGCGGCAATTTAATAGCTACTGCTGCTGTGTCAGCAGTGTCAGTTGTTGCAAGTGGAAACATCACTGGTGGTAATGTCAACACTTCTGGCGTGGTATCATCAACCGGTAATGTCACTGGCGGCAATTTAAATACCGCAGGTGTGGTTAGTGCCATTGGCAACGTGCGTGGTGGCAACATTACTACAGCTGGACAAATAAGTTCCACAGGCAATATTACCACAACTGGATTCTTTATTGGTAATTTCTCAGGCAACGTCACTGGTAACATTGTCGTACCAGGTGTTAACACACAGGTACTGTACAACGACTTTGGTAATGCAGGTGCGTCAGCAGGATTGACATTTGACTACACTGCCAATTTACTGACCTTGAGTGGCAATGCGCAGATTGGAAATGTCATAACTGGTGGTGTGGTCAGTGCCATTGGCAACGTGACTGGTAACTATTTTATTGGTAACGGCAGTCAACTCACAGGCATTGCTGCCAGTTATGGCAATGCCAACGTGGCTGCATACTTGCCTATATACACTGGCAATTTGGCAGCACTTACAGGCAATGTTATCACAACGGCCAATGTTCAAGGCAATTATGTTTTGGGCAATGGTGCGTTCTTGACTGGTGTCGCTGCCAGTTATGGCAATGCCAATGTGGCTGCCAACTTAGCTGCGTTTGGCACCAACCCCATATCCACAGCCGGCAATATCACTGGCGGATACATTTTAGGCAACGGTGCATTGTTGACTGGTGTGATCACCAGTGTGGCCAATATCAACAATGGTACAAGTAATGTTACTATTGTGAATTCAGGGGGCAATGTATCAGTTGGAGTAGGCGGAACCGGTAACGTGGCAGTGTTTGCCACAACAGGTGAATATGTCACAGGTGTAATCAGTGCAACTGGTAACATCACTGGCGGTAACATTCTGTTTGGCATATTCAAATTACTAGGTAATGGCGATGCACAAGTTGGTAATTTAACTGTTAGTAATGGTCCAGGCGTTGGCAATCTTGTTGTTGGTAATATTATAAGTGCAACGGGCAATATCATAACTGGCGGTAACATCAGCGCCACTGCCAATGTCACGGGCGGTAACTTGCTGGCTGGATCAGGTGTTATTGTCACAACTGGCAACATCACTGGCGGCAACATATTGGCCGGATCAGGTGTGATCAGCACTGGTGGCAACGTCAACGGCGCAGTATTCAATGGTAACGTGGCATTTGGTATTGGTACAGTGTCGGGCACCGGCAACATCACTGGCGGTAACGTAATTGTATCAGGTGTGTTGCTATCTACCAACACAGTGTCGGCCACAGGCAATGTGATTGGTGGCAACATCAACACAGGTGGAAATGTTTCTACCGCGGGCAATGTCATAGCTCAAGACATTAGAGTTGGCCCAGGCATAACTGGTGGCACCATAAGTGCGCTGGGTAATATTACCAGTGCCAATACATTAAATGGTGTAGGCTTGAGTTTGAGCGGCAACGTGGTCAGCGCAATTAACTCAACATCTGCAATTACCACCACAGCCAACATCACTGGCGGAAATATCAACACTGGTGGTCTATTATCGTCAACTGGTAATGTGATTGGTGGAAATATTTCAACTGCTGGTCAGATCACTGCCACAGGCAACATCACAACCACAGCCAACATTGCTGGTGGTAATCTAAGCATCACAGGAGCATTTGCTCCTAGTACACTCACTGCTACAGGCAATGTGGCTGGTGGAAATTTGACCACTGCTGGTCAGATATCATCAGCAGGCAACATCACAACTGCTGGATACTTTGTTGGTAACTTCTCAGGCAACGTAACAGGCAACTTGACTGTGCCTGGATCAAACACACAAGTCATATTCAACAACAACGGCAACGCTGGTGCCACAGCAGGATTGACTTTTGACACCGCTGGACCAAACTTGCTCACAGTGGCAGGTAATACACAGTCAGGCAACTTGAGAACCACAGGACTGGTTTCTGCTGCCGGCAACGTCAATGCAGGTAACGTTGTTACAACAGGTGCCGTAAGTGCCACAGGCAATGTGTCGGCCACAGGCAATGTGATTGGTGGCAATGTAATTAGTTCTGCCGCAGTAAGTGCGGTCACGATCAGTGCGTCAGGAAATGTAACTGGTGGTAATTTGAGTACAGCGGCTGCTGTAAGTGCTGCTTCAGTCAGCGCCAGCGCCAATGTCACTGGCGGAAACATAAACACTGCTGGCGTAGTCAGCGCCATAGGCAACATCATTGGTGGCAACTTATCGGGTACTAGCATTGCAGGTACATTGATCACAGCCGCACAAACCAATATTACTTCAGTAGGTACATTGGGCAGTTTGGCGGTGACAGCCAACATTGCTGGTGGCAACTTGACCACTGCAGGACAAGTATCAGCAACTGGCAACATCACTGGCAATTATTACATTGGTAATGGCTCACTACTGACCGGTGTCACAGCTACTAGTATTGGAACGTTGCCAAGTTTGAGCGTGACAGGCAACATTGATACAGGCAATTTGCGTACTGCTGGTCAAGTGTCAGCAACTGGCAACATCACTGGTGGTAATATACTGGGTGGAGCCAATGTCAATGCCACAACACACACAGGTGCCACTGTTTCGGTAACTGGCAACATCACTGGCGGGAACTTGAACGCTGCTGGGCTGAGTTTGAGTTCAAACGTTGTAAGTGCGCTAAATGTCACTGGTAATGTTGCTGGCGGCAATATCAACACTGCAGGCTTGGTTTCCACAGCAGGTAATGTCAGTGCTGTGGGCAACGTACTTGCTGGTAATTTGATCACAGCAGGTTCGGGTGGTAACATCACAGGCGCCAACGTGATAACGTCAACCACACTCAGTGCCACTGCCAACATTGTTGGCGCCAACGTCAATGCCACTGCCAACATTTCAGCTGTGGGCAACATTGCTGGTTCGTTTTTCATTGGCAATGGATCGCAATTGACCGGGCTGCCAGCCACATATGGCAATGCCAATGTGGCTGCATACTTGCCCACCTATACGGGCAACTTGATTGCACTCACAGGCAATGTAATCACAACCGCCAACATCACTGGTGGTAACATATTGACTGGTGGTGTAGTCAGCGTCACTGCCAACATCACAGGTGGTAACATATTAACTGGTGGTGCTGTGCTGGCCACAGGTCAAATCAGTGCCACAGCCAACGTAGCTGGTGGTAACATTGTCACAGGTGGTATTGTTTCTGGTGCCGGCAATGTCACAGGCGGCAATATACGCACAGCAGGTCAAGTCAGTGCCACTGGCAATATCTTTGGTGGTAACATAAATTCAGTTGGATTGAGTTTGAGTGGCAACGTGGTCAGCGCATTGACCAGTGCCGCTAATATCACAACCACTGCCAACATAGCTGGTGGTAATTTAAGCGTCACCAGCAATGCCGCAGTAACTGGCAACATCACTGGTGGCAACATCACCACAGCAGGATTGATCAGTGCTACAGGTAACATAACCAGTGGCAACGTCAACACCGATTTTGTAAGTGTCACTGGCAATGTGATAGCAAGCAATATTTCCATTTCAGGAGCAAGCGGCAACATCACAGGTGCTAATGTAATCAGTAGTACCACTCTGTCAGCCGCTGGCAACATCACTGGTGGCAATATGATCACTGCAGGGGTAGTAAGTGCAGCCTCAATGGCTGTGACTGCCAATATTGATGGTGGCAACTTACGCACCGCTGGATTAATCACTGCTACAGGCAACGTCACTGGCGGCAATTTAAATGCCGTGGCATTGAGTCTGAGTGGCAATGTTGTTAGCCCACTGAACGTAACAGGCAACATCACAGGTGGTAATTTGAATGCCGTGGCATTGAGTTTGAGCGGCAATGTTGTTAGCCCACTCAATGTCACAGGCAATATAACTGGTGGCAACATCATCAGTGCGGCGGCTATGTCAGCAGCCTCAATAACCACAACTGGTAATGTTCTGGTAGGCGGCAACTTAACAGTCAATGGCGACATAACGTATAACAATGTAAGCAGTTTCAATGTTGAAGATCCAATTATTGGATTAGGCCGTGGTGCCAACAACACACCGTTGACTGTTGATGACGGCAAAGACCGTGGTACTGATTTATGGTATTTTGATACCACAGAAAAACAAGCGTTTGTGGGTTTCAACGACACATCTAAAAAGATGTTTGCGGCTACTGATGTCAGTATTGCCAACGAAATAGTTACAGTCAACAGTTATGGAAGTTTTGTAGTTGGCAATTTGCAAGGTGCCACAGTAAGTGTCACTGGCAACGTTGCTGGCAATTACTACATTGGTAATGGTAGTCTGTTGACTGGTGTTGTGGCCACCAGCATTGGTACACTGCCAAGTTTGAGTGTTACAGGCAACATTGTGACAGGCAATTTGAGTGCAATAGAACAACTCAATGCCACAGGCAATGTTGTAGGCGGCAATATTATATCACCTGCAGCAATATCGGGCGCTAGTGTCAATGCAAGTGGCAACATCACCGGTGCTAATTTGAATGCCACAGGAATGAGCCTAAATGGTAATGTGGTTAGCGCACTAAATGTCACATCCAACATCACTGGCGCCAATATCAACAGTGCTGGCCAGGTCAGCGCCACAGCCAATGTCATAGGTGGCAATGTCAGCACAGCAGGGCTAATCACTGCCACAGGCAACGTCACTGGTGGTAATCTTGTCACAGCAGCCGCTGTGAGTGCTGCCTCAGTCAGTGCCAGTGCCAACATCACAGGTGGCAACTTACTCACTGCTGGACTGATATCAGCAGTGGGAAATATATTTGCTAACAGTCTAAATGCAGTAGAATTGAGCCTGAGTGGCAACGTCATCAGCCCACTCAATATCACAGGCAACGTCACAAGTGGTAATTTGAACGCTGTGGCATTGAGCCTGAGCGGCAATGTTGTTAGTCCACTCAATATCACAGGCAACGTCACAAGTGGCAATGTAGCCACAGCAGGGCTAATCACTGCAACTGGTAATGTCACCGGCGGCAATGTAATCACAACTGGTGCAGTATCAGCAGCATCTGTCAGTGCAAGTGGTAATGTAACAGGTGGCAATATCGTCACAGCAGGATTGATCACAGCAGTGGGACAGATTGTATCAACAGCCAACGTGGTTGGTGGCAACATAATTACAGCCGCATTGGTACAAGGTCTCACTGTAAGTGCCACAGCCAACGTGGTTGGCGGTAATGTCAATATTTCTGGTCTAGTCAGTGCCGGCGGCAATGTCACTGGCGGTAACTTGGCCACAGCAGGACTGGCCACTGTTACTGGCAATGTCACTGGTGGTAACTTGATCACTGGCGGATTGACCAGCGCAACTGGCAACGTCACTGGCGGTAACTTGATCACTGGCGGTTTGACCAGTGTCACAGGCAACGTGATTGGTGGCAATATCAGCACAGCAGGATTGGTCACAGCCACTGGTAACATTGTGTCAGGTGCATTGATTTCAGCCGCAGGTAACGTCATTGCCGCAGGCAACGTTCAAGGTCAAAATTTCATTGGTAATTTACTTGGTAATATTGCATTGACCAATTCTAGCAACAGTCAAGTGCTGTTCAACAGTGATGGATTGTTGGTTGGCGATTCAGGATTGATATTTGATTACACAGCCAACGCACTCACAGTGGGCGGAGCATTAGTAACCACAAACGGTGGCGACTTGACTGTGGGCGGAAAAGCCACAATTACAGGCAATATCTCAACCACAATTGGTAACATTGGTGGCGGCAACGTACTGGCCACAACACTGCTGAGCTCTGCAGGCAACGTGATTGGCGCCAACATCAACACAGGCGGTGTAGTCAGCTCAACAGGCAATGTGATTGGCGGCAATATCAACACCGCAGGATTGGTCAGCGTCACAGGCAACATAACTGGTGGTAATGTAGTCACAGCAGGACTAATCACTGCCACAGGCAACGTCACAGGTGGCAACATTGTCACAGCCGCATTGGTGCAAGGGCTCACAGTCAGTGCCACAGCCAATGTCATAGGTGGCAATGTCAGCACAGCAGGGCTAATCACAGCCACTGGTAATGTTAACGCTGCTAATTTTATCACCGGTGCTCAAGTTATAGCAACTGGCAATGTCAGTGGCGGCAACATCAACACAGGTGGCTTGATCTCTGCAGCAGGCAACATCATTGGTGGCAACTTGAGCGGTATTAGTATTGTGGGCACATTGACCACAGCCGCACAAACCAATATTACCAGCGTGGGTACGCTGGGCAGTTTGGCCGTGACCGGCAACGTGGTTGGTGGCAATTTGATAACCAATAGTGGATTTGTGTTTGCCACAGGCAACATCACTGGTGGCAATCTGAATGCAGCAGGATTGAGCCTGAGTGGCAATGTGATCAGCGCAATCAACATGACCGCAAACATCACAACAACAGCCAATGTCAACGCCAACAACATCAACGCTACTAGCACGATAAATATCAACAACGCTAGAGTAGCCACAATAGATGACGCGGCTGCACTGGCAATAGCATTAGGATAACAAATGGCAAATACTTTCACACGAAAAACTTCACAAAATGTTGGCGCAAGCCCTGGCATAATTGGCAATTACACAGTGCCGGCAAGTACAACCACTATTGTGATTGGCTTAACTTGTACCAATACCACTGGCAGTGCAATCACAGCCAATGTGTTCTTGGCCAATGCTACAGCCAACACCTACATTGTGGCCAACGCACCCATTAGTTCTGGAGCTTCGTTGATTCCCATTGGTGGAGATCAAAAGATTGTGATGATCACCGGGGACAAAATATACGTGCAAAGCAGTGCTGCCACCAGCATTGATGCAATTTTGAGCATAATGGAAATCACCTAATGAGCTATCTTGGTCTTCAACCCAACACGCCACTGCTGAATACCAGCACTGAAACGTTCAGTGGCAACAGTGTGGCCACACAGTTCAATCTGGCTAGATCAGTAGCATCAGCGTCTGACCTAGACGTCATGATTGGCAGCACACTACAAAGACCATTTACAGATTACATTGCTGGCAACATAGTTTTGCAGTTTACCAGTGCTCCTGCCACTGGCGCCAACAACATCACAGTCACCTATCGTGCTGGTGCACTGAACAGTTTGAATTTATCAGCGTCAGTATTCAATGCAGGCACCGTGGCCAACCCCAGTGTGGTGAGCCTGGCTGCAAACAACAGTGGCCTGTACTGGGCCAATGCATCATCAATGAGTGTGACAGTGAGTGGTACCAACCGTGCCACATTCATGGCCAATGCTACCAGTGTCAGCACTGATACAGGTGCGTTGATTGTGGACGGCGGGCTGGGTGTTGACGGCAATGTCAACATTGGCGGAAGAGTTGCAATAGCTGACACGACTGAAAGCACCAGTGTTTCTACCGGCAGCTTCAAAACAGCCGGCGGCGCAGGAATTGTTGGTAATTTAAATGTGGGCGGTGATATCACCTGTGTGGGCGATTTCACGGTCAACGGAACATTTACCACTACAGGCACAGACAGCTTGGCAGTGACAGACCCGTTTATCTTCTTGGCCAATAACAATCCAGGCGACACCTACGACTCAGGTGTGATAACACAGTTTTATGATGGCGCCAACATTCGTTACAGTGGATATTTCCGTGACATCACAGATGCCAAGTACAAGTTGTTCACCAATTTGTTGACACAGCCCACCACCACAGTTGACACCACAGACCCCAGTTTTCAATACACTGATTTGATCTTGGCCAATTTGAGCGCAACAGGCAATGTCACAGGCACATACTTTGTTGGCAATGGCGCTGCTCTTACTGGCATTTCAACTGTCACTAGCAATATTTTTAATGCCAACACATCAGTGGCCATTGCCGCAGTCAATGCCAATGTAAACATAGTGGTCAACAGTGCGCAAATTGCCAATGTGTGGTCGGGCGGAATAAGTGTGGTTGGTGCAGTAGCAGCCAGCACCACACTCAGCGCCACAGCCAATATCATTGGTGGTAATATTCAAACTGCCGGTATATTCAGTGCTACCGGCAATATAACTTCGGCTGCCAATGTATCAGCTGGTAATTTGACAACAGGCGGCGCAGTTGTTGCGTCAGGCAATGTCACAGGAGGTAATATATTTGGCACCACTGCTGTCAGTACAGGTGGTAATGTCACAGGTGGAAACATAAAAACTGCTGGACTGATGTCAGCCACAGGTGATGTCTATGGCAATAACTTCAATGCCACAACCAATGTCACAGCTTCAGTTGATGTCAGCGCAGCTGGCAATGTGATTGGTGGAAATGTGCTCACTGGTGGATTGATATCGGCCACAGCCAACATAACTGGCAGTTATTTTATTGGCAACGGTGCTGCACTCACAGGTATTGATGCCGCAGGTATTCAAAGCGGCAACAGCAATGTGCGAGTTGTGAGTTCAAGTGGCAATGTTGCAGTTGGCATTGCCGGCACAGCAAACGTAGCAGTGTTCAGTACACTGGGTGCCAATGTCACTGGCTGGATTGGCGCAACTGGCAACTTGAATGCTGGTGGTAACATTGCATTTACAGGAACCACACAAAACATCAACATTGGTACTAGTCAAACTACAGGTAATGTTAATGTAGGTGGAACAAGTCAAACTGGACTTATTGAAATTGGTGTGTCAACGGCCAGTCAAACCATAAACATCGGTCATGGTGTGGCAGGGTCAGGTACTACAAAAACCATTCAGATTGGTGAAAACGGTGCTGCTGGATCAACTACACTGATTGATGTTGGTCCTGTCACAGCAACCACAGCCGCTGGCTTGGTAACATTCAACACAGCCACCAGAGTGGCCATTGCTAATACTAGTGCAACGGCACTCAGCGTGGCTGGTAACATTACTGGTGCAAACATACTCACTGGCGGTAGTGCTACCGCTACAGGAAATATTGTTGGCGGTAACGTGGCCACAGCAGGATTGATTACCGCAACAGGCAACGTCACAGGTGGCAATATTATCACAGCAGGTGCATTTAGTGCTGCTTCAGTAAGTGCTAGTTCTACAGTTATTGGTGTGGGCAACATCACTGGTGGTAACATACTCACTGGTGGATTGATATCAGGAACCGGCAATGTCACTGGTGGTAATATCAACACAGCCGGATTGATAACTGTGACAGGCAATGTTCAAGCAGTGGGTAATGTGTCAGGTGGCAACATACTCACTGCCAATTTGGTGCAAGGTGGCATACTCAGTGCAACAGCCAATGTGTTTGCCACAGCCAATGTCAGCGGTGCATACTTTTTGGGCACTGGTATTAGCCTGTCAGGCAATGTAATTTCAGGTATTAGCACAACTGCTAATATCACCGGTGGTAATTTAATTACAACTGGTATTGTGTCAGCCGTAGGCAATGTCACTGGCGGTAACTTACTGCTTACTGGAACAGGCATTGTTAGTACAAATGGCACTGGCAATTTTGGCGCTGTTACCACAGGTGGAACAATCAGTGCCACAGGCAACATCACAGGTGGTAATATCTTGGGTGGCGCCAATGTCAATGCCACCACACACACCGGTACCACCGTATCAGTCACTGGCGCAATAACAGGTGCTAGTTTGACAGTATCAACTGGCGCAGTTACACTGGGCAGCATTGTCAATGCCAATGGCAATGGTGTGGGCAATATTGGATCAGCAACAACTTACTTTAACACTGTGTTTGCCAAAGCAACATCAGCACAATACGCTGACTTGGCAGAATATTACTCAGCAGATGCTGATTATGCGCCAGGTACTGTATTGAGTTTTGGTGGTGACCAAGAAGTCACCATGACCACAGGCATAAATGATGTGCGTGTGGCAGGAGTGGTTTCTACTACTCCTGCCTATGCCATGAACACTGCCATTGAAGCTGCTCACTCAGTGGCCCTGGCCCTGACAGGACGAGTACCTACCCTAGTGGTTGGTGCAGTGGCCAAAGGCGACATGATGGTCAGTGCCGGAGGCGGCAGAGCCAAAGCCTGTGCCACGCCTATTCTTGGCACTGTGATTGGCAAGGCAGTGCAAGATCACTCAGGTGGTCAGGGCACAATTGAAATTGTTGTGGGAAGATTATAATGAGTTATTTAGGTAACACACCGCAAATTGGTCAGTATCGTAAAATGGACAACTTGGTATTTGATGGAGTACAACAAACATTTGACATCAACATCAGTGGAGTGCCGTTCAACCCGCCCACCGCGTATGCCATGATGGTGAGTCTAAACAATGTGGTACTGAACCCTGGTGTTAGTTTTTCCATATCAGGATCACAGATCAGTTTTGCAACACCACCTGCCGCACTGACACCGTTCTTTGGACTCATCTTTGGAGATACGCTATATACAGGTACACCCAGCGATGCCACTGTCACAAACAGCAAAATCGCAGCAGGTACAATCAATTACGACCGGTTCAGTGTCAACACTCAAGCAACGTTGACAGCAAATCAAATTATATTTGGAGTTTAAGAAATGGCAAGAAAAAGAATATACGAGTACGTATTCACACCAGGCACAGCAGGTCTAGGCACTGTACAAGTCCAGGATCGTATCAATCTGGAGGACTTTTTGGCCATATACGATACCACCACCAACACGTCAATCTACAACTTTGGAGCACCCACACAAGGTGGCACAGTGAGTTTTAGCACAGGTACCATTGCTGGTTTGCCCACAGCCTATGCCGGAGTCACCACACTAAACTTGGACTTGGATACCTCAACATTGAGTGCCAGTGATAAACTGGCCATCTATGTGGAAGATCGCAACATCAGCACACAACCCTGGGAGTTTGGACTAGATGCCATTGGTCGTGCAAGAACCAGCAATCCAGAGTCATTGATCGACGCTGACTTTGAATACGGCCTGCAAAATACCAAATGGCAGAACGTTAGTACCATCAACAACATTCCTTCATTCTATGAAGATGTTGGTGCTGACTTGGTGTACAACACCAACGGCTATGCCACATTGTTGAGCAGTACCAACTTGTTGACCAGCAACGTTGACACGTCAGTCAACTCAGCCGATGCAGGAACACCACCTTGGATTGCCAATGACTATGCACTGTTGATCAGCCAAACACAAGGCAACGTCACTCCGTTTGTATCAAGTTATCTCACTGCCAATGTCAATAGTTCAGCAGAACGTACATTCACTGTGGCATCAACCACAGGTCTGTCTGCACTAGACAACATTATGTTGATTGGATTGCCCACCGCAGGTGGAACCACTGTTGCAGTGGCAAATATTACCAGTAATGCCACAACCACAGTCAACGTGACATCAGCAGCAGGTGCTGGTATTGTGGCTGGTACTTATGTTATTGCTCAAACTGCCACTGCCAACGTTTATGAAGTCATGGCAGTAACTTCAGTGTCAACCAATGCACTCACTGTGGTGCGTCAAAGCAATGGTACCAATCCCAGTTCCGCAAACATCAACATTGGTGCCAATATATTTGTTGCCAGCACCATTGAAGTTGCACAAGTACAAGAAGTTACTGACGGCACAACACTACAACTCAATCGTGGTTGGTACAACATTTCAGCAGCCAATGTATTTGTCACAGGCTCAGTGTTCCAGAAACTAAGTTCTAACGTAGAATTGGTAAAAATGACTGGCGTCAGTACCGCAGTCAACGGCACACAAACCATCAGCCGCACACAGTTCAACACCACAGCACTCACAACTGCAGGCATTGGATCACCGCTAATCCGCATGACCGGTGTATTCTATGGTGGTTCAAACACCATTCCCACAGTCACAGTCAACGTAACAGATACTCCACTGGATGCCAACGAATATGTGAGTTTACAAAATACTTCAGCAACCAATGGTGAAGGTATCAACATTGTGTTCTTGGGCGAAACCAACAACTTTGCCTACTACCCACGCAGATCACTTGGGGTGGCGCCTGGATACCCAGTCAATCAAACTGACACTTCGGTACGTCAAGCATTTCCCTACACCGGTGCTGACTTTGACATTGTGAGCGTGGTCAGCGATGGCGGCAATCCCAGTATTATCACTGTGACCACACTGTATGCGCATGGCTTGTTCCCAGGGTGTCCAATCACAGTGGACATGACCTCAGGTACCAACGCCAGTTATGCTGAAGGTTCGTTTATTATAAATGCCATTCCCAGCACTACCACATTTCAATTCCAAGCCAAGACAGGTGCTGTGGTAAGTGGCAGTTTAGCAGCCGTGATCAACGTGCGAAGTAATGCTGTGTTCCAGTCAAGACCGTTTGATGGCGGTGTGCTCATGGGACCAGGAACTCCCACACGCGGAGCAAGTGCGACCCGTGTGACCAAAAAATACTTCCGCTACCAATCTGGTAAAGGCATTTTGTTCAGCACAGGTACTGTGTTGGCTCCCACTTTGGATGTAAGCAATGTCTCTGCAGATGGAACCACAGTCAACAGCAATATCACAATCACTACAGATCTTGAACACGGGCTCAATGCTGGTGCCACCATCAGATTGAGTGGTATTACCACATCGGGCTACGATGCTTCGGGATACATTGTTACAAATATTACCAGTGACACAGCGTTTGTAGTTCAAGCACAAGGCACATTGGGTAGTGCAACTCCTGTGCTGGGGCAACAACCTCGTATCAATGTCACTGGTTGGAGCGGGTCATGTATTCGTGCAGGCCTGTTTGATGATCAAAATGGCTTGTTCTGGGAAAACAACGGTATCACTGTGAATGCAGTACAACGTACCAGCACATTTCAAACAGCAGGCTTGGTCAACGTCAGCGTTGGCTCCAACTTGGTCACAGGCGATGGCAATTGTCGATTCCAAGATCAACTGAATGTGGGCGACGTGGTTGTGATCCGTGGTATGACACACAGCGTTGCAAGTATCATCAACAACAACAGAATGACAGTGGTGCCCACATTCCGTGGCGTGGCCAATCAAACTCGAGTGAAAATGGCCCTGCGAAATGAAATTCGTGTGCGCCAACAAGATTTCAACATTGATCCACTCAACGGCACAGGCGCATCGGGCTTCAATCTTGACGCCAGCAAGATGCAGATGTATGCCTTGGAATATTCCTGGTACGGTGCTGGTACAGTTATTTGGATGTTGCGCGGTCAAGATGGCAAGTTCAATTGGGCACACAGACGTCCCAACAACAACGTGAGCAATGAAGCATACATGCGTTCAGGTAACTTGCCTGCACGTTATGAAGCCATTAATGAGACTCCGGTGAATTCATTGAACGGTGCCATTACAAATAGTCAAACCACTATCTCATTGAGAGATGCCACAGACTATCCACCAGCCAGTGTGACATATCCTTCGTATGTGATGATTGATAGTGAGGTCATCAAGTATTCAGGCAAGGCTGGTAACGACTTGACTGGTTGTACACGTGCCGCAACATTTACACAGTGGGCTGAAGGACAAAGCCGCAGTTACACCAGTTCGGCAGCCACCAGTCACCTGGACAATGCAGGTGTAATACTGATCTCTAACACTTGTGTACCCCTAGTAAGTCACTGGGGTTCAGCGGTTATCATGGACGGTAACTTCAACGGTGACGAGGGCTTCTCTTTTACATACAACAGAAGCAACTACGGTTTACCCGCCACAACAGGCGCCAGCCAGACTGCATTTTTGATGCGACTGGCTCCCAGTGTTTCAAACAGTGTGATTGGTGACTTGGGTCAACGTGATCTTATCAATCGTGCGCAGTTGACACTAGAAACACTCACTGTGAATGTTAGCGCGGGACGATACATTGTGACAGGTATTTTAAATCCCAACAACATTGACTCGGCCAACACTGTGTGGGCTGGCCTGAACAATGCTGGTGGCGGCTTTCAACCCAGTTTTACACAATTTGCAGTTGCGCCTCGATACAATAACGAAACCACAGGTGGCGTACAGGCTGCACCACTCAATACCACAGGTGGTTTCACACGTTCAGGAACCATGACGTCATCAGGTGCTATTAGAACGTTTGCTGGACTGAGCCTGACCAATATATCAAGTTCAGGATCAGGTGCCAACGTTACTGTGACATTGCAAGCATTGAAAACTGCCTATAGTGATACCACAACTGCAATCACTATTCAAAACCCCGGCACAGGTTATGCTGTGGGCGACACTGTGAAGATTCTTGGCAATCTTATAGGCGGAAGTACCACTGCAAATGATTTGTTCTTGACAGTGGCTGCTGTGTCAGCAGACATCACCGGTGGTGAACGATTGTTTAGTATCCCAATTCAGGCCACAGGTGTGAACAATTTGAACTTGACCAACATCAAACAGATTGGCCAAAGTTCAATTCCGGGCACAGGCACCTACCCCAATGGACCAGAAGTGTTGGCCGTAGTGATCACTGCGCTGAGCACACAGTCAGCACCAGTGGGTGAGATTCAGTTGAGTTTCCAAGAAAGCCAGGCTTAAACGCCAGCAGCAAGATACCGCTCCACAGTGTCTATCTTGCTTTGTACTGCCTCAATGTTCACAGTTGACCACAAGCCAGGATGCATGGGTCTGGGCCATTGACCACGATCAATCCAGGCATAGCCCATGTGTTCATCGTTCAGCACCGGCACAAATTCATCTGTGACAACACACACCCAGGTGTTGTATTCAAATTGTGCGTCGGATGATGTAAATTTTTCTAGTGGAACCAGGCGTTGATACTCGGGCATGTTACCCAGTTCTTCGATGCACTCACGTTCCATGGCACCCAGCAAGGTTTCACCTGTTTCTACTTTGCCACCAGGCAGTCCCCAGGATCCTGGATGTCGTGTGTCGTTGCGTAGCAAGTACAGGTAGCGTCCTGTGGCACTGCTACGAAACCAAACTCCCACAGCTTTCACAGCACAATTCTCCAGGTACCTCCTGGATACGCACCTTGATAACTCTTGACCCAGGCCTCACCGGTCCATCGATACTGTAATCCTGTGGTGATGTTGGTGACATATTGATCAGCTGGTTGTGTAGAGGAAATAAAGACCACACGCCAGTAGTTGTTTGAGTATTGAATAATATCGTTGGCCTTTGCCACAAGTCCACGACCATTGGCACCAACCCAAGAACTGGCAGGATTGGAATTGTCCAAGGATCCTGTGTCTTCGGTCAACAAGTATCGTTGTCCTTCAATGGCCGAGTCCAGGCCATCCTGTGGACCAGCAGTTAGAGGATTGATCACAGCGTCAATAGGAGACAAGGTGTTTTGCGGAGTGGAATCAATGTCCACATCAAACAACAAGAATCTGTCATCGTTGGGATCTAATGCAACAGTGCCCACAACTTCAGTTTCGTCGGGCTGTATCAAACGTATTTGACTGATACCTGGACGTAATGATCCGTACAAATCGATCACTGTTGGCCACAACAGGTTGCTGTCAGGCACAATTTCTGTGGCTGCGATGCTGTCATTACTGGGTTCTTGTGCTAGATATTGTTGTTGCAAGCACTGTAGTTTGTTGCCAATCAACACAACAGCCCAGTTGAATGGTGTGATAACTTGTCTAGTGCCCATTAGCAGGTCTTCATTGTCAATGGCGTTGTTCAAGTCGCCTTGAGAATCATACATTGAAGCAATCACACGTTCAACCACACCCAGTTTCAACACCTTGGCAGGCGGTGATATCCAGATAGGCATGCTGAATGTCAAGGTAGCTACATCAATAGGATTGTCTGTGCCAATGGGAATAGTACGACTGGTCCACGATGTACGATCCAAGTACATCACACTCAAACTGGTCCAGTCAATGTAGTTGTCTGTGCTTTGAATTTCCAAACTGGGATTGAACAGTGTGAGAACTTGTTCTAACAACTGCAACTTTTGATTGGTGTTGGACGTCCATATGTCCAAGTTAATGGTGAGTTTGAATGGCACAGGCATCAATCGTGCAATGGTGAATGCATTGCCCTGTGTAGATTCATAAGTTTCTGTGGCAGGATCGTAAGTTTGTTGACGCACATTGATCTTGCTCACAAAGTAAGGATCTTGCATGCGACTTTGTTCATAGTCCAAGCCAGTTATGTAAAAAGTCATCAACGGAGTTGACGGCAAACTGTTGCGTGAGTTTTCTTGTATGATGGTTTGTGCATTACGACTAGCGTCACCATAGCGCACAGGAACCCTCAACAATGCGGCAGCATTTACTCCGTCGTTTTCGTTGGCATATTCCACTTGAAAACCTGAAAAGATTCTTGTGAACTGCAACAAGAATCTGCGTATCTGTTCGTCATAAAAAAATTGTTGCATTATGTTCCTGGCGGTAAGAAGCCACCTTGATCACCATTGTCTGCTCGGGGACGAAGAATTTCGCTCAAACTTTGACGACTTGGAATATTGCCCAAGTCTTTGGTATTGACAGTAGCAGTGTTATTTACGAAGCCGCTGCGCAATGTTTTATTTGTTGGGTCGTTGTTGAGATTGGTACGTACCTTGTCATCAACCTTGACCCAACGTGCGCCATCATAGCGGAACAAGCGATTGGGTTTGTAGTCCAAGCGTAACACATAAGCACCTGCCACCGGGTTTGGCGGGAAGTTCACAGCAGGAGTAACTGGCAAGCCATTGGGTGCTGCGCCACCGCCAGTGAGATAGCCGGCAGCATAGCCTTCTCCAGACGGGGTAACGTTCATGCCACCTTGGGTGCCATCCACTGTGAGACCTTCGTCAGCAGTCAAACTGGTAGGATTGGCAGGGCCACCTGTGGTTGTGGTGGGCTCAATGTAGAACGTGGTGTTGTCGTAGCCCGACAGAGGCACTTCTGCATCTGCTTGTGCCAAGATAGCATCATTGATTTCGTAATCTTTTTCACGTGTGCCTTGTACATCACTGATGGTAGGCGGTGTGTACGGAGCCCAAAAGTTGGTATTGGTAATGGCAGTATCAGCAGGCACATTGCTTTGTGCTTGATAATAGGTATCACCGTAGTTAACAATGCTACCTGTGGGGTAGAAGTTGCCTGGATCCCAGATGTTTTCTGCCACAAACGGTTTGTTGGTAATCTGGTTGAACTCCTGTTGATCCTTCATTGGGGTGCATTTCACACGCCACAAGTGAGGCAACCAAGTTTGTGAGAAACCTTCTGACGCAAAGTCAGCATCTTGGATTACATAATATCTGGGCAGTGCTCGCGAAATTTCTTTGTTGAGAGGATGGTAATCTGTTAGGTTGGGAATCTCTATTACATCACCGTTCATGAGCTTGCGCCCAAATGTGTCAATCATGGTGTTGTAGTGAAAGGTCATGAATATGGTGTCATTGTTTAGGAACAGGCCAAATTGTGTTAGATCAAAATCCACGTCCTGTGTGTTGTACACACCTCGCATGACATATACGTCGGGGTCATAAATTCTATCACGGTTTTCCAACAACAGCAAGTCTTGAATGTTCAGCACATCCACATCTGCATAGGTGGGTTGTGTGGCATCAAAGTTGCCACTAAATGCCGAATCATTGCCACCTGCCTGTGGGCCCAGATAGCGATGAATATAAATGTCAAGACCACCCACAGTGTACATTTCGCGTATGGTGCGGTCCAGGAATTGGTAATCGCGAGTTCGATTGGGTCTATAGAGTGATAATCTTGGCATAGCGTATTTATAGCAGAATTGATGGGTTGTGTCCGGTTGACCAATAATGCCCAAAATGCTATAATATGGACTTAACAACAAAGGAGCCAGCAATGAGTGATTTAGTTACCGATTTGCATGATGAGATGATCAACAGCGTAGCGCCAAACTATAGTATTAACTATGAAGCAGAGGCTCTTGCCAGTTACAACGCCACCGGTGATGACTTGATGGAAGCACTTGAGACTCGTGCTACGGACTTTATTGCAGAGACGACTGGGGCAGATGTGCGTGAGGACTTGGGTGGGCTCACAGTATTTTTCCGTGGTAGTACTTTGGTTGCATTTTATGATTACGAGCAATTTAAAGGGCATGTGTTCTAAAACCCTGAGCCCGAAAGGGCTTTGGGCTTGCCCAATAATTCTGTTTCTGCTATAATTAACTATAATTTACCAGGAGCCCACATGAATGCAACCCGCACAGCATTACGACCCATGAATCCCAAAAGCGCCGACACCAAGTATGTTGGGCTTGAGCCTGCATGGAAAACTCAGCCCACAGAGGATAATCGTGTTAGCACAATGAGTTATGCGTTTGGCTGGTATAATTACTTCTACGGCAAGAAAGAAGCCAAGGACATGGTGGCGGCATATTTGGATGCACACAATCGCACAAAAGAGGCCCGACAAATCCGCACCCTACCAGACTCACAAATGCGACTCACCACAGGCTGGTTGTGCCGCATGCAGATGATGGGCCTGGACTTGACAGCACAAGAAGAAATCAAATTACAAACATTGATTTCAGAATTGCTGGCTCTAAAACAACAAGCCGTGGTGGAAGCGGTTGCAGAAGACGAACCTGCACGACCCAATATCCAAGATCGCCTGCGTGAAAAGGTATCAGAGTGTGCAGGCGAACTGGACGGCATGTTTGACGAGTTCCTGGTTAACGGTGCTAAAATGTCAGCAGACTACAAGCCCATCACAGTTATCCGTGGCATGAATGTGGCTCCGCAAATGATCTCCAACATTGCCGACATCTGGAAACACAAACTTGCAGAGTTTGAAACTGTAATTGAAGGCAAAGATGCACAACTGGTTGAGGGCTACAGTCATCTCACCAAAATTCAAATGCGCAATCTTGTGAAGTTTTGCGAAGCGGTCATAAATGACTGTGGCGCATATGTGCAAATTAAAAAAGTGGAACGCAAACCACGCAAGGTCAAGGCAGTGAGCCCTGAAAAACGTGCGGCAAAGTTCAAGGTGCTAATGGAATTTGCCGAACTCAAGCTCAAGGGCTTGCCAGCCGCAAGTCTAGTGGACAAAGCCGAAGCCTGGTTATACGACACCAAAAAGCGCAAGTTGATCCATCTTGTGGCTGACAGCCACACACAGGCATTCACTGTCAAAAGCAACAGCATCATTGGTTTCAGCACTGTTGAGACCATGCAAAAAACTGTGCGCAAGCCAGCAGATGTTGTAAAGGCTGTGCAGGCCGCAGGCAAGCCGGCAGCACGTAAGATCTACAAGGATCTTACCACAACAGAAACACCGTTCAACGGACGCGGAACTGAGAACTTGGTCATACTCAAGGCCTGGTAAATACAGGGACTTGGAGTCCCACATGCCAGAACAGCAACAACAATCACTGCCCACACTGAAGCAAAACTTGATAGAGTATGTCAAGCTTCAGTTAGGCGGTGACATCATTGACCTAGAACTAGACCCCTCACACTACGAAGCGGCTTATCAAAAGACCATTGGCACATACCGCCAACGAGCCAACAATGCCTATGAAGAAAGCTACAGCTTCATGCAGTTGGTAGCAGATGTCAATATATACGAACTGCCCCAGGAAGTGGTGAGTGTACGTCAAATATTCCGCAGAACATTTGGTGACAGTTCGGGACCATTTGCCTCAAACTTTGATCCGTTTGCACAGGCAAGTATCAACGTGTACCTGATGAACTTCAACGTGGCAGGTGGCCTGGCCACCTACGACTTCTACAGTCAGTATATTGAACTGGCTGGGCGTATGTTCGGTGCCTACATGAACTACACCTGGAATCCAGTTACCAAAAAATTGCAACTGATCCGTGATCCCAAGGGCTCGGGTGAAACTGTGTTGTTGTGGAGTTACAATCTAAAACCTGAATTCAATCTGCTGAATGATTATCAGATATCGCAGTGGATCCGCGATTACATGGTGGCCAACTGCAAAATGATCATTGGCGAAGCACGTGAGAAATTTGGCACCATTGCTGGACCGCAGGGCGGCGGCAGCCTAAATGGCACTGCCATGAAATCCGAAGCACAGACACAAATGGATGGCCTGATTGAACAACTCAAAATGTATGTGGACGGCTCACAGCCTCTTACATTTGTTATTGGCTAAACTACTTGTACTTTTATCTAAAATTGTGCTATAATCAAGCATGGACTTGATGATCGACATTGAAGGTTTGGCAACAGGCCCTGAAGCAACAATTTTAACCATTGCAGCTCAGGCATTTGATCCTCTTGGCACAGGCTACTACCAGCAACAATACTATGCTCGAGTTGATCTAGAGAGTCAAGAGACTCGTACCATTGAACAAGGCACCATCAACTGGTGGGCTCTTCAAGGTGCTGCACAGGACGAAGCCTTCGCAGAAGATGGGCGTATACCACTAGACCAAGCACTAGACGAACTTCATAAGTTATGCTGGAAGTGCAACCGCATCTGGATGAACGGTCCCACATACGATGCTAATATCTTGGAGCATGCCTACAAAAGCTACAACAAACCCTTGCCCTGGCAGTATTACAAGATTCGTGATGCTCGAACAATATACAGTTTGTATCCAGGGTTGCCTAGGCCGCCGACCAGCCATCATGCGCTGGAAGACTGTCGCAGACAAATTGACATGTTGCAAGCAACCTTGAAACACTTAGATATCAAGGAACTGTCATGATCATTGGCGTTTGCGGATTTATTGGATCAGGTAAAGATACCATTGCAGACTATCTTGTGAATCTGCATCATTTTCGCAGAGAAAGTTTTGCCAACACACTGAAAGATGCTGTGGCACAGGTGTTTGGTTGGGACAGAATGATGCTGGAAGGGCGTACTAAACAAGCCCGTGAATGGCGCGAGCAAGTGGATCCTTGGTGGGCTCAACGACTGGGCATACCGCACTTGACCCCACGTTTTATTTTACAACAATGGGGCACAGAAGTTTGTCGCAAAAACTTTCACGATGATATTTGGATTGCCAGCTTGGAAAACAAACTGCGCAATTCAAAAGATGATGTTGTCATAAGCGATTGCAGATTTCCCAACGAAATTAAAGCCATCAAACAAGCAGGTGGTATTGTGGTGCGTGTGGTACGTGGTCCTGAACCCGAGTGGTATGATGCGGCTGTGAGTGTAAATCGTGGGCCCAACGGCAACTCAACCTGGGCATTGAGCGGACGCCGACTAGAACAACTGGGCGTACATGCATCAGAAACTTCTTGGGTTGGAACGAAATTCAACTCAGTGCTGGACAACAATGGCACACTAGATGACTTGTATCAACAAGTCAAGCGTCTGGTTCAAGATCGCCCGCCCGCCAAGTAACTTCTGTGCGAGCAATCTCTTCCACACAATTCCTACAAATTGTTTTTAGGTTTTTTAGTGTGGTGTTGTTGAGATCTCCGTCAATGTGATACACCAACAACTGACTGGCAAATCTTGCTCGAAACCCGCACCTATCACATGCGGGTTTTTTCTTGTACCCTGAGGATTTCCAACGCGGTTCCCTGGGTTTGATTCCACGTCCTCGACGCTGACAAGTTTCGCATTTACTGCGATAGTGTGTGACGTCTTCACGAATATAATTCACAGCACAAGGCCGTTGATTGCAGGCTTTACATACGGGTCTCATGGGGTATTTAGCACCTGGACCTTTGCCAAAGGGCGCTGTAAACTGGGTTTTTTTAGGTATACCAATAAATATCAATAACTTGAAAAGGAACCAATCATGGCACTAGCATCACCAGGCGTAGAAGTACAAGTAATTGACGAGAGTCAATATATCCCTTCCGCTGTCAACACAGTACCCTATTTTTTAATTGCCACAGCACAGAACAAAGCTGATGCAGCTGGCGTTGGCGTTGCAGCTGGTACCACCGCTGCCAATGCAAATAAAACGTATCTTATCACCAGTCAGCGAGATTTGGCAGCCACATTTGGTGTGCCATTCTTTTACAACACCACAACTGGCACTCCCATCAACGGATATGAACTCAACGAGTACGGCTTGTTGGCAGCGTATTCGTCACTGGGTGTTACAAACCGCGCTTATATTCAACGTGCGGACATTGACTTGACTGAGCTCACAGCCAGTTTGAGCCGCCCTACAGGCAATCCCAACAACGGCACATACTGGTTGGATACTTCAACATCTGTGTGGGGAATTCAAGAATGGAACCAAACTTCTGCAACTTTTACCACAATTACCCCAATTGTGATTACTGACACCAGTTTGGTAGTTAACTATGCAGGTGGCAATTATACTCCATTGTCAACTGTGGGCAGCATCGGCGACTATGCGGTGAGTGCAGTGGCATTGACCAATCCAGGTTATTATAAAAATTCCAGCAATACCTGGGTGTTTCTTGGCAGCGACGCCTGGAAAACATCATGGCCTGCAGTGGTCGGAACCACAACCCCTGCAAGTTTGACTGTTGGCAGCACTTTATTTCTTAATGGTACTTTAGTAACAGTTCCTGCCAGCCCCAACAACACTGTCACTGGATTTGCAGCAGCAATTAACACTGCCGCTGTGACTGGTGTGACTGCTGCCAATGTAGGCGGCAGCTTGGCATTGTTTGTCAGCTCCTTGGCCACAAATGATGGATCAACTGCCAGTGGTGGTGTGGTTTCTGTTTTGCCTGGACCCAATGCCGGCACAGCTTTGTTGACTGCGCTTGGTATTGCCAACGATGAATATCGTGCACCAAATTATTTCCCAGGATACAGTTATCAAGCCCCACGTTGGAGAAGCACAGACACTGCTCCAGAACCCACAGGATCAGTGTGGCAAAATCTCAGTTCAGCCAATGATGGCATGAGTTTGAAAGTCAAGGTATACAGTGCCGCATTGGATACCTTTGTGTCACAAACATCTGGAGTTTATCTCAATGACGCAGCAGCCTTGTACGCTTTAGATCCCACAGGTGGCGGCAAAAATATTCCAGTTGGCACCACTTATGTGCAATACAATGCTGCCATATCAACCACTGCTCCTAATAGCAACAGTACATTTAAAATTTTTGAACGAGCTGTACTGGGGGCCACAATAGTAACAGGAACAACCACCCCAACTGGTGCTGCATTTGTTCCTGGCAACAGTTTTTATGCATACTCAACTCAGGCAGGAACAGCCGCAGTTGGAGATCAATACACTGTGACCATTGGTGGTACAGGTACTGTGTCAGATTTTATCACAGCAGTGAGCTTGGCCAACATTCCTTATGTCAGCGCCAGTGTCAGCAGTGCTGGTAATATTGTGCTGTCTCATTCACAAGGTGGTACCATCACAGTTGGGCCAAATGTGGGCACACCTTTGACCACGGCTGGTTTCACAACTGCCACCACTTATGTCAGCGCCAACAGCAACGGTGGCGGGTACTTGGACTTGTCAAATTGGGTTAGTGATCCAACATTTACCTACACTGCCAGTGCTACCAGTCCAGATCAGAATCCAGCAGATGGACGCCTGTGGTACTACAGCTCAGTAAGTGATGTGGATATCATGATTCAAGACAACGGCACTTGGCAAGGTTATCAGAATGTCACCAACGATGTTCGCGGTTTTGATCTGAGTTTGACCAATGCTGCTGGACCAATCATAGCGGCGACCGCACCCACTACTCAAACCAACACAGCAGAATCTGCGCTGGAATTGGGCGATTTGTGGGTCGACACCAGCGACTTGGAAAATTATCCCAAATTGTATCGTTGGGAACAAGTCAACGGTACTGAACAATGGGTGGCAGTTGACACCACAGATCAGGTCACACAAAATGGTATACTGTTTACAGATGCACGTTGGGGCACAAGCGGCGCTATCAATCCAGTAAGCGATACCATACCCACAATTGAAAGTTTGCTGACCAGTGATTACTTGGATCTGGATGCACCTGATCCTGCACTGTATCCACAAGGCATGTTGCTGTTCAACACACGTCGTTCAGGATACAATGTCAAGGCATTCACCACCAACTACTTTACTGCAAACAACTATCCAGATGCCGGGGCATACAATCCTGCAGCACCCACAAACACTGCCAACTTGCCTGAATACAGTTTTACTTGGGTAACCACCAGTGGCAACAAAGCCAACGGCAGTATGTATGCTGGACGCCAAGCTCAACGTGCCTTGGTGGTCAAGGCCATGAAAGCCGGTATTGACACCAGCTTGGCAGCTAGAGAAGAACAAAATCAATTCAACTTGATTGCTGCTCCTGCATACCCTGAGTTGGCCACAAACATGGTTGCACTCAGCAACGAACGTGCCAACACACTGTTTGTTGTGGGCGATACTCCCATGCGACTGGCTGCCAATGGCACAGATCTTGTGACTTATGCTACAGACAACGGTGGACTTGGATTGCCAACTGGTGACGGACTCACTATTGGAAGTGCTTATGCTGCGGTGTTCTACCCCAGCTGTCAAACCACAGACTTGAGTGGTAACACAGTGGTGGCACCTCCAAGCCACATGATGATGCGCACTATCCTGCGCAGCGATGCTGTGAGCTATCCATGGTTGGCACCCGCTGGTACCCGCCGTGGTGTGATTGACAATGCCACAGCTATTGGTTACATTGAAGCCACCACTGGTGAATTTGTACAAACTGCTATTGGACAAGGGTTGCGTGACGTGTTGTATTCAAACAATATCAATCCAATCACATTCATTCCAGGTGTTGGCATCACAAACTTTGGTAACAAAACACGTCAAGGTGCCACAACAGCCCTGGACCGTATCAACGTTGCTCGACTGATTTGCTTCTTGCGTGGACGACTAGAAGAAATTGGTAAACTGTATTTGTTTGAACCCAATGATCAAATTACTCGTAATGAAATTGCCAACACCGCCAACAGTTTGATGATTGACCTTGTGGCCAAACGTGCCATCTATGACTACTTGGTTGTGTGTGACCTAAGCAATAACACACCAGCACGTATTGACGCCAACGAACTGTGGATGGATGTTGCTATTGAGCCTGTGAAGGCTGTGGAGTTTATCTACATTCCATTGCGTATCAAGAACACTGGTGAAATCGCAGGCGGCACAGCAGGGTGATGAAACAGGGGGCCTTTTACCGGGCCTCCATTTCAGGTAAATAAACACAACAGGAGATATAACAAATGGCAGTTTCATCATTACAGAGAATGACAGTACCCTTGGCAAGTGGCCAAAGCTCACCAACCCAAGGCCTGTTGATGCCCAAGCTCAAATATCGCTTTAGAGTGATGTTTGAAAATTTTGGTGTAAGTACACCCAGAACAGAATTGACCAAACAAGTGATCAGTGTGGCTCGTCCCAATTTGACTTTTGAAGAAATTGCATTGCCGATCTACAACTCAACATTGAAATTGGCTGGTCGTCATACCTGGGCAGATATTACTTGCAGCGTTAGAGATGACGCCAGCGGTGCGGTGAGTAGATTGATTGGCGAGCAATTGCAGAAACAAATGGACTTCTTGGAAATGAGTTCTGCGGCGTCAGGTATTGATTACAAATTTTTAACCAAGATTGAAATCCTTGATGGTGGCAATGGTGCCAATGAACCAGTTGTGTTAGAAACTTGGGAACTGTATGGCTGCTACCTCAAAGGTGCTAACTATCAAGACCTCAACTACGGCACGAACGAAGCAGTCACAATTGAAATGAGCATTGCTTACGATAACGCCAATCAAACACCTGAAGGTACTGGTGTGGGCACTGAAGTTGGTAGAACTTTAGGCGATGTGGTAACCGGCGCTGGTATCTAACAAATGCCAACATTTGGCCAGGACTTCTTAAAAGGGTTCGTAGGCAACAACAGCTTGCGTGATTACACTCACGCAAGCAAAACTTTTACCACCAACGCCTACGAACTAAAGCCCCGATACAAGTTTCTCTTTCATGTGAGCTTCACGCTTAACATACAAGAGATTCCTTTTCTACGAGGTGCGCTGGGCAATGATGAAATCAGTATGTTGAGTCTTGCGGTAAAAACCATTGACTTGCCCAAGTACAATATTGATACTGAAACACTGAACCAGTACAACCGCAAACGTATAATACAAAAGAAAATCAATTACGAACCAGTGTCAGTGACTCTGCACGACACCAGTGGCGATCTAGTGAGAAAAATGTGGTACTACTACATGAGCTATTACTATAAAGATCCTGCCCAGCAGTATCTTGAAGCCAACAACAACAATGGTGAAAATGGTGCCAGCGCCAATCGTCAGGCTGGATTTGGATACAACTCAAGAGACATATACGCCAAACAACGAATAGGCAATGTCAACGACTGGGGCTACATTGGTGAGGCCTACAATGACGGCGGCAGTAGTGCAACGTCTGGCAAACCACCATTCTTTCGTGACATTAGAATCTACGGCATGGATCAACACAAGTTTGCCGAGTACATCTTGATCAATCCTTTGATCACAAACTGGAGTCATGATCAATACAGTTACGCAGAAGGTGGTGGTGTCATGCAAAACTCAATGACCATTGCTTATGAAACTGTAAAGTACTATGCCGGCGCTGTGGGCGACAGCAAGCGTGGCGGCGATCAAAATATTCAAGGGTTCGCTGATGTTTCCCATTATGACACAACAACAAGTCCGCTTTCTAGACCTGGGTCAACTGCCACAGTGTTTGGCCAGGGTGGTTTGCTGGATGCTGGTGCTGGTATTCTTGGTGATTTGCAAAGCGGAAGTGTGTTGGGTCTTATTGGTGCCGCGCAAAAAGCAGTCAGAGTCAACCAAACCTTTAAAGGTAAAAATCTTGCAGCCATCACCAAGAGTGAGGCCACATCCCTGGGCAAAAATGTTGTAATTGGGTCACTGCCTGGTGCCACTCGAGCAGTGACCAACAAAGCTGATGGTTGGATATTTCCACAACAACAAGCAGCACGTCAGGCACAGACCGCAGGTAGAAACAATCCAAATCCTGGAGCATAATTTGTGAGTACTGTTAATTACACCAACCCCAACCTAGATCTAACCGTGCGTGTGTACGATCAATTTTATGATTATGACGTCAACGTACCTGCTGCCGAGTATGATATTGTACACAGTTATTTTTTAAGTATCATGACCACTCGACAGGCAGCTGGTAATTTCACAGTGAGTTTGTTTAGAGTAGCCGAAGATACTGGTATACCAGTGTTGACACTGCTGGAAGAGTTGAAAACCAATAATGGCATGAATATAAATGTCAACTTGGCGTACTATCTCAACGCCATACGATCAAGAGCCACACTGTTGGGTGTGGGCGCCACTGTGACACCCAACTTTTATCAGGCCAGAAACGCTTTGCCATGAGCCACTGGGCACAAGGTCCTTATACTGTGATCAACCGTGAGAAATATGCGGGCAACGGCACACCGCGTTACAGATCTGGCTGGGAACTGAGCTTTATGAAGTTTTGCGACACCAATGACAATGTGTTGCAGTGGGCGTCAGAAAGCATTGCTATTCCCTATCGTCATCCACTCACAGGCAAGATCACACAGTACATTCCAGATTTCTTGATCACTTATCGAACCCGTAACAACACCGTAAAGGCTGAGTTGATCGAAATCAAACCCAAAAAGCAGAGTGTGATCGAATCAAAAATGAGCAACCGAGATCGTGCCGTTGTGGCCATTAACTATGCCAAATGGGACGCTGCAACCAAGTGGGCCAGAAACAACGGCCTAACTTTTAGGGTTATTACCGAGAACGATATGTTTCACAACGGTCGGGCGTGACCTATAAATAGGGCATGACTCGTAAACTCGAAGAACTTTTTGAACTACTCCCTGCTGAAGATGCCCCTGAGGCGGATGCTGGATCACTCCCTGTGGAAGACCTGCGTAGCCAACTGCAAATCCTAGACGAAAACATAGACAAAGTAGATGCTGCCTTGCCTGGTGTGCGTGGACTTGAAAGCAGTGATGAGGAAATGGACGGCTTGGCCGAACTGGCCAAAGACAGCTACAAAGATCTCATGGATCTGGGCATGCAAGTTGATTCAAGATTTGCCAGCGAAATCTTCTCAGTGGCCAGCAACATGCTGGGGCATGCAATCACAGCCAAAACAGCCAAGTTGGACAAGAAGCTGAAGATGATTGATCTGCAGATGAAAAAGATGCGATTAGATCAACAACAACAAGTTATAGATGCCAAAGCCGCCACCGTTGGTGATCCAGAAACCATGCAAACAGCACAGGGCATGGTGTTGAGCCGTAATGATCTGCTGGATCGACTGCTGGCCGGCAACAATCAAAAAGATAAAAAAGAATAAATATGTTACAGGAACCTGATATGAAAAATTTTGCCCATTACCTCGCTGAAAGCGAACGTACATACAACTATCGTATCAAACTGCTGGGCAAACCACCCGGCGATTTGGTGTCACAGTTGAAGAAAAAGCTGGATCAATTTGATCCTGTAAAGATGGGTGATCCCCGGACCACCCCTATACAAGTGATCCCCACGGACTTCCCCAACAACAAAAATGACTCAGTCACCATGTTTGATGTCAGTTTCCGGTATCCAGCCATTGAGCCACAAATCAAACAATTGGCACAGTTGTTGGGCTTTGATCCCAATCACATCATCATGCAGACCACACCTTATGTGGATGGGCTGGTAGATGAGTATGAAAAGATTGATGCTGAAAACAAAGACTTGTTGGGTGACACAGACTACCCTGCACCTGATGCAGAACAACGTGCATTGAAGAAAGACTACGCAACTGGTCCTTATGATCATGCTGTGTTGAAAAATGCTTATCGTTCAGACTTCACCGTGGCTGGGGGCAAAACACCCGCAGCCAAAACCACAAATGATATTGCTACGGGCGATACTAGCCCAATGACCAAGATCAATCGTCCACCCAAGCCAGCCACTGGCGCACAACCCCGAGGATAATACAAATGAGTTTCTTTTACGATTTAAACAAAAAACTAGACAGCATCCGTGCCACTCCTGAAGTCACACACAAGCAGTTGAACGAGCGTGACGAAGGCAAGCCAGGCAAGAACTTTGCCAAGATTGCCAAGGATGCTGGCGAACGCTATGGCAGCAAGGCTGCTGGCGAGCGTGTGGCTGGTGCTGTGCGCAACAAACTTGGAGACCAAGGCAAGTTGGAAGAAGAAGGCTTTCCAAGGATTCAGGCGGCCCGCAAAAAGTTTGGCGATGACGGCTTGGCAAAGCTACGACAGAAAAAGGCAGCAGGTGCCAGCCCAGAAACAATGCGGAAGACCCGCAAAGAATTAAATCAGTATGACAATGAAGAAGTTAATGAAATGTGGGGCGACCCTTATCATGACGACGCCAAGGTTGATGCTATAAACGCTGCCAACCCACCAAAAGTGTCAGGTACTGGTACCAAGCCTGCGATTCCAGTGAAACATCACACATACGACCGCAAGGCAGTGGCTTCTAACATATCTGGTGAAGAGAGTGCAAAATACGATTATCGTGGACAGATGGAAGAAGGTCCAATGGACACAGTCAAAAAGATTGGCAAGAAAGTTGCCGGCGGCGTCAACCGACTGGTTGGCCATGGCTCGGACGAAGACATGCGTAAGGATGTACAACGCAAAGCAGGCGTGCCACCAACAGGCAAGAAGCCTAACTTTGCTGACAAAATTGCCAATGCCAAAAAAGAAGTTGACGAAATGCTGGGTGACGTGGCCGCTGAAGCCATGCGTAAAGCCCTGGGCGGCGGCAAAGGTCGTAATGCTGAGATGGATGAAGAAAAATCCAAAGGCACTGCATTTGACATGAGCACACCAAGAGCTGCTGCTCCTAAAGTTGGCAGCATTGAACGCGGTCACAAACACGACATCAAACATACTGCCACAGGCCGTATGGTAACACGCAGAGTAGACGACCAAGGCAATAGTGTTGGCGCAGATGATGATTCTGACACACAAGCAGGACCGCGTGGACGTGGACGTCCAAAAGGTACCAAAGGCGCCATTGGTGCCAAAGGACCCAGCGGTCGTTCCAAGTTGATGACCAAAGAAGGCGAAGTAGACATCCGTGATCAAGGCGAATACGATCAAGAAGGCGACATGGCCAAAGATGACATCAAGACCATTGTGCGTCATGCGCAGGCCTTGAGCAAAGTGTTGGGTGACAACGACAACTTGCCAGAATGGGTACAATCAAAGTTGTCCAAGATCGAAGGCATGATGATCTCTATCGACGAGTACATGCAGAATCAAGAAGAAGATGATGAAGAAGAACCCATTGCTGAAAAAGCAGTAAGCAAGCAACAACAAAAGTTCATGGGCATGGCACATGCCATGCAAAAAGGTGAAAAGGTCAAGGGCGCCAGCAAAGAACTTAAAAAAGTTGCCAGCACCATGAAGCCAAAAGACGTTGAAGATTTTGCCAAGACCAAACACAAAGGCTTGCCTGACAAGGCCAAGAGCAAAAAGAAAGAGGAAGATGTTGAAGAGTCAACCACTAGTGGTTCAGTTGCCACAAGTTCTGCTGCCAAAAGCGGCGGCGCCGGCATGGTTGGCAAAGGCATTTACGATTCAATGAATCGTGAATTAGAAAACATGATTGCCGAATCAATGACCATCAACATGAGTGACTCAACCGAAGGTGGAAAAAGTTTGACCATAACTGCCACAGATGAAGACGCACTGAAACTGGGCATAATGCTGAAGAACGCCGGGCTTGGCAGCGGAGATGCACACGGTGGCGACATGCACTCACATGGTGAAGAGCCATGTGCCACATGCGGCATGCCAGACTGTGGTTGCGGCGATGTACAAGAAGCAGTGGACGACAATGCTCCAGACTATCCCACCAACACTGAACAGGCTGACAACAACTTTGGCTATGCAGGTGGCTTGAACAGGCCCAAGACAGACGTTGCAGGTGATGGACAAACCACTGTGCCTGTTGTGGCTGCGCACACACAAGATGAAGATGCCTTGCGTAGAATGATGGAAATGGCCGGACTTGCAGAAGCAGCCAAGCCTGATTACATTGATCTTGACAAGGACGGCGACAAAGAAGAGTCCATGAAAGACGCTGCTGCTGATGCCGACGAAGAAGAAGACACAGTAAAAGAAAGCATTCGCAGAATGATGGAAATTGCAGGCGTAAAGAAAAAGCCCATGGACGAACAAAAAACTGAAGAAGGCAACTTGTTCACCAAAGGACTCAAAGACGATGATGTAAAAATTGGTGACACCATTCCAGGAACAAATGCAATCAAGAAAAAAGATATTGATGAAAGCATTTTTGCTCTCACCAACCAGTGGCAAGCATACAAAGGATAATAACATGAGTTCAAACAACATGATGAGACCCTACAGTGAAGTAGCAGCAGAAATTTCTCAGCGCAATGCCAACAATTATGTGCCACCTGCTGTGCCCAGCGTGAAACAAACACCTGTGGAAATTCCAGGTGTAATGTACCAAGCACGAGAAATATTTCAACCCATAGTCTCCAACCCTGAAGGTGATCAATAATGGCTGTTCAAGTAGTCAAAGACACAGCAGGCAATGTGTTGTGGACCACAGACAAAGCACAGATCAATTCTGAAAGTAACAATGTTACCTATCAAGTTCAAGCTGTGCAGTTGACTTATCAACAGGCAAATGGCACACCTGCCAATGCCAGCATGGGCGCTGGCGCAGTTGGCAATCTATATGCCAATGCAGTAAGTGTGCCCAACGGAACTACTACAGAGATTTATGTGGGCGCAGGCAACTATTTGATCATAACCGGCACGAATTTTTCAGCCGTCGCATTGGGCACAGCCACAAGTGCCACAGCAGGCAGCAACGGAATTTAACAGTGAGAGCCACAGAGTTTGTTGCTGAAGACAAAGTTGGCAAAATTAGCAAACGACTTGACATAGGCACAGTGGGCTTGAACAAGTTTCGTGATGCGCAATTTGCTGACCGTGTGTATGAACTCAATCGTATCATGATGGCTGTGGCCTCAACAGATGGCACATTTGTACCTGAAATAGATGGCGAGAGTTGGGCAGGACGCAACAACATTGCCGCACCGTATACCCCTGAAGAACAAGACATGATGAAAATGGCCTACAAGGCTGTGGGCAGTCATCATGAAGATTTAAATCACGGTGACCTCCGCAGTCAAGAACATCCTGCTGTGAACACAAGCAGTCCTGTAAAAGCATTTGCGGGCTATCCCAGATGAGAGCCAGAGAGTTTATCACTGAAGAAACAACACTGCCTCCTGAGCAAGCAGATCCCATGAACCATGTGTTCACATTGCCCGGAGTACAGTCCAGCGATCCATATCAGATCTATCGACTGGGTGTGGCCATGGCCCGTGCCAGAAGTGACGCCGGCACAGATGGCATCACTGCTAAGTTGCCGGCTTGGTCGCCCAAGGCTGCGTTTGGGGAAGAAGCAGTGGTTGGTGGATTCAATGCCAGTGTTGAACCCATAATTGATCAAGCATTGAAAATGGCTGGTTTGCCTGTTAAAAAAGTACAAATCAGCACACCAAACAGCCTGGAACCTGCATCTGTGCAGAAACAAAGTCCTGTACGGGCATTTGCTGGATACCCTCGTTAAATCTTCCGCAGTTTAACAACAGTGCGTTTTTGCTAAATACTCTAACTAGGAATATTTAGAACATGGCCAATCCACCCCCACCATACGACAACATCACAGGCATTAGCCGTGCCGCAATGAAGGACAATGCTCAAGTAACGCTGGTCAACTATGACGGCAATGCTAGACCAGGCGAACTTGTAGTAAATCTTGAAACAGATCCGCCGTTGTTATATGTAGGTAACAACGTTGGTCAATTGACCCTGGTGGCATCAGCTGTTGCAACAACCTGGGCTACATTGGGCGATAAAAACAATGCCAGTGGTCCTAGTAAGATAGCCCTGGGAACCAATGCTGGCATTGTTCAAGGTAACTTCTCAGTGGCCATTGGCTACGCGGCCGGCAACGCACAAGGCATAGATACAGTGGCCATTGGTACGCAGGCTGGAGCCGCGTCACAAGGCAATAATGCAGTGGCTGTTGGTGTGCGTTCTGCTGTAACCTCACAAGGTGTTGGCGCGGTAGCAGTTGGAAATAATGCCGGATATAGCACCCAAGGTATAAATTCAGTAGCCGTTGGCAGTCGGGCTGGTGAAACCCTTCAGGGTGAAAATGCAGTGGCTATTGGTGCAATTGCTGGATTAACCAATCAAGGTATCAATGCAGTGGCCGTAGGCTATGGTGCCGGGGGACAAGGAAACAACACAATAGCCATTGGTACGCAGGCCGGAGCCGCGTTACAAGGTACTCAATCAGTGGCTATTGGTCAAAATGCCGGCTTAACTTCACAAGGTACTCAAGCAGTGGCCATTGGAACAGGTGCAGCCGAAACAGGACAAGGTAACTATTCAGTAGCTGTTGGCTACCTTGCTGGTCGCACCTCACAAGCCAACAATTCAATCATTATAAACGCTACAAACGCCAACTTGAATCAAACCACTGCCAACACATTCACAGTGAAACCTGTGCGAGCAGTGACCAGTGTGACTTTTGCCGCGCCAACTGCAGGCTCAATACCTGCAGGATTCTCACCCATGTACTACAATCCCACCACAGGTGAGATTATTGTTATAACAACTTAAAATTTCAACATGAAAAAACTCATCCTACTCTTACTCATTGTTCCTGCGTTGGCCATAGCCCAAGGCAAACAAAAGCCTGGTGTCACATATGACGCACAAATCACTCGGGTGATTGATGGGGACACAGTGGCATTCCACGCACCGTTCCTGCCAGACCCACTGAAGAAAGAACTCAGCATCCGTGTGTTTGGTGTGGACACTCCTGAAAAAGGGCACCGAGCACAGTGCGAGAGTGAAAATGAGCGTGGTCAAGCAGCCACAGCATTTACTAAAAATGCTATTGCACAAGCCACACAACGCCAAATTGTGCTCATGGACTGGGACAAGTATGGCGGGCGTGTGTTGGGCGATGTCATACTCAACGGGCAAAGCCTGCGTCAAATGTTGATTGCCAATGGCTATGCCAGAGAATACTACGGCGAAGCCAAAACAAGTTGGTGTCAATAACACTGCCGTAAATAAGGCATGAGCAATTTCTACTGTGCTGCGCCCTGGCGTGGCCTGCATATCAATCCCCGTGGCGATGTTAAAACCTGCTGTGCTGGCAACCCCAACATGCTGGGCAACCTCAACTCACAGTCAATAGAACAAGTACTCAATTCCGACTTGATGGCAGAAATACGCACCAGTCTCTCACAAGGGCAAGCGCATGACTATTGCTCTAACTGTGTTCGTGCCGAACGCTTTGGTGCAGATTCAGAACGTGCCTGGCACAACAATGTTAATCCTGATTTTGATTATGCCGCCGCAGGTGATCAGTATCACTATCCTGTTATAGTAGATGTGCGTTGGAACACCACATGCAACCTGAGTTGCAACTATTGTGGCGAAGCATGCAGTTCAAAATGGGCAGGAATCAAAAACATACCGTTTAAGTCTGGTGCAAGGCCTTACTATGAACAGGTGTGTGACTTTATTGAACAGCACTATGAACACATACATGAAGTTGCCTTGGTAGGTGGCGAGCCACTGTTGTTGCCCGAAAACAACCGACTGCTGGATGTGATCCCAGACACTGCCATTGTGACCCTGATTACCAACTTGAATGTGGATCTGCAGATCAACCGGATATTCCGCAAGCTGGCCGAACGCAAGCGAGTGGGCTGGAGCATGAGCTTTGACAACATTGCGGATCGCTTTGAATATGTGCGTCACGGCGGCAACTGGACTGTGTTGCAAGAGAACTTGAAGACTATACAAGGCCTAATGAAGTCACAAGGCCAATGGGGTGGTGTTCATGCAGTGTACAACATGTACAATGCCACACGCATCTGTGAGTTTAGACAGTTTGTGCAAGATGCAGGCGCCACTGTGTTATGGCAAAACTTGTTTCAACCCGAATACCTTGATCCTTTCTTGCATGGTCCTCGGGTGGCTGAATTGGCTGCACAAGAGATTGAACGGTTCTATACCATGAACATTGCTACACCAGCTGAACATCAGTTTTTTGATCAAGCATTAGGCAATTACAATTCAGTAGCACAAGCACGTGGCAGAATTGCACAGCAGTTTCGCCAGCACATACACGATAATGAAACCCGGTATCATCCTGACACCGCTGGTAAGTTTGCGCAACTATGGCCGGAGATTGCACAATGCTTGTGACAGCAGTAGATTCTGAAATGAATTTGTTCAGGGTAGCACATGCTGTGAGTAAGGAACTGGCTGCTCAAGTCTTGACCACAGACTGGATCAGTCTACCTTGGCAACGTCAAGAAGGACAAGAAAACTGGGCACGACGGCGCATAACAGACACGGCTATACCTTGGATTGATCAATGGCACAGTGAACTCGGTCAACAATGGTCAACACTGGAACAGGGTGTGGGTAGAAAATTACACCCTTACTCGGGCACAGCATGGTGGCTAGATGAACCAGGATTCACTTGTGGCATGCACACCGACGGCGAGATGCCGGGCAGCATGCATCTGACCTGGCAGGGTCCTGGCACTGCCTTTTACTGGTACAAGGATCCCAAAACTTTGCGCTATCAAACACCAGAACAGCCCAATGCTGGGTATATCATGATCAATCAAGCAGACAGCACAGGATATAGGCCGCTGATATGGCATGCCATGCTTACACCCGCAGACTCTTATAGAGTAACCTCATACACATGGATACACCCAAAATGATATCTCAAAGCCCTACATTTTGTCCTGCACCTTGGACCACTCTTAATATTGATCAAGCAGGGGAAGTTAGCCCATGTTTTCATTGTGTGGACATGATTGGCAATGCAAAGAAAAACTCCATTCAAGAAATTATCAAAGGGCCAGTGGTCACAAGTATGAAGCAGGCCATGGCACGAGGCGAGTGGGCACCTGGATGCTTGTGGTGTAAGCGACTGGAAGAAACCACCGGGTCTAGTGGCCGCACAGTGAAGTATACTTCTCAGGAAACCCTGGCAGCCATTGACTCAGACCCAGACTTTTTTAAACTAGAGCATTTAGTGGTAAACTGGAGTAACCTGTGCAATCTTGCCTGTGTGTACTGCAATCCTGAAACCAGCACAGCCTGGCAGAGCATAAAAAAGATTCCCATCAATCATGTCAAAAATGAACACGCAGACCTGATTGAACTTGCCCGCACACAAGGGCACAACATTCAAGGACTCAGCCTAGGCGGCGGTGAACCCTTGTTGCAAAAAGGACTAGAACAGTTTCTTGACTATATCAACCCTGCCACAACACGGGTTATGATCACCACAAATCTTAGCATGGATCTTGAAACCAATGCCATTTACCAGCGGCTTAGGACCTGGCCACAAGTGGAGTGGATGATCAGTTTTGACAACGCTGACGCGGATAAATTTGAATATGTACGTCATGGTGCAAGCTGGGCGCAGTTTGTGAAAAATATTCACGTCATGAAACAACACAATTTGTTGATAAAAGCACATCCGGCTTATTCCGTTTATTGTGCGTTGGATCTCATGGCATACTACGATTTTTGTGCCAAAGAGAATTTGGGTATCTTTTGGTGCGAGTTAACCAATCCTTGGACACTAGATATTAGACGCCAATCAGCCAGGTTAAGGCAACTTGCGGTAGATGAAATTGATCGTGTGGTTGAAAAATATCAAAAACAAAACCAAATAAATCTCAACGTTGAGGTGCTTAACAGATATCGTGCAACATTGAAAGACAACAGTTATTTGATCAACCAGGATTTTGTGCCCGATGTATTGGCCTGGCACACAGACATGGAAACAACACTAAAGAAAACCACAAGGTTTGCGGACCTGTGGCCCAATATCGTAAAGGAATATAATGAAGAAAAATAAAACACTTTGGCACTTTGGCACAAAGTCAGCTGGAAAAACATTACAGTGGATGCCCACAGACACCGAAGAAAGTTTTCAGCGACTGATTCAGAATGAAGAATATCGAGAATATTTTCGCACCAAAGGCTGGCTCGAACCAGATGCTATAACATATCGTATTAACAGTTCAGGATTTAGATCTGAAGAGTTTGATCCGCAAGCGACTAGCATGGTATCACTGGGGTGTAGTTATACCATTGGTATTGGGTTACCAGAACAAGCCACATGGAGTTATTTGGTATCACAGGCCTTGGGCTTGAAAAATTATAACCTGGCCTGGGGAGGGACCAGCGCAGATACTTGTTTTATGATAGCAGAGCATTGGCTGCCAATACTACAACCTAAATTGGTGGTAATGGCAGCACCCCCAAAACATCGATTTGATTTGATAACAGAAAAAACTGATCACACGCATGATACCTACATGCCCAGCAGTGAAATTGGCGGTGCTGATCAAGATGGTTATATTAAAACTTGGTTTTTGAATGATCGCAATGCAGACTTAAATAATGCACGTAACCGTTTAGCTGTTGAAGGATTGTGCACCAGACTGGGCATCCGTTGTTTGACTTACAATGCACATGATTGGTTTGCCAAAAGCCGTGAAGAAGTAGAATATGCCAGGGATCGCATGCATGCTGGTCCACGAGGACATGCAATATTTGCAGAGAGAATTATAAATGATTTCACCAACACCAAGTAAGAATCTAGAAACGGTGCTGGTCAAGGCACCACACCGCAAAGAAGTCTACACTGAACAAGAACTTGTTGAGTTTGCTGCCTGCGCAGATCCTGTGACAGGTCCCTTGTACTTCATGGACAACTTCTTTATGATTCAACACCCCACACGCGGCAAGATGTTGTATCATCCATTTGAATATCAGAAACGACTGATTGAAACCTATCACAACTACAGATATTCAATAAGTCTAATGCCTCGACAAACCGGCAAATCAACATCGGCCGCCGGCTACCTGCTGTGGTATGCAATGTTTGTGCCAGACTCAACTATCCTTGTGGCCGCACACAAATACACAGGCGCACAAGAGATCATGCAACGTATTCGGTATGCATATGAACTGTGCCCCAATCATATCAGAGCCGGTGCCACCAGTTACAACAAGAACAGCTTGGAATTTGAAAACGGATCACGTATTGTGGCGCAGACCACTACTGAAACAACTGGTCGGGGTATGAGTATTTCACTCTTGTATGCTGACGAATTTGCGTTTGTGCGACCCACCATTGCTCGAGAGTTCTGGACTTCTATCTCACCCACCCTGGCCACAGGTGGTAAGGCCATTATCACAAGTACTCCCAACTCAGACGAAGATCAGTTTGCACTGCTGTGGAAAGGAGCAAACAAAACGCAGGACGAGCATGGCAACACCACCAAGTTAGGTATCAATGGATTTCGTGCGTTTAGAAGTTACTGGCGTGAACACCCCGATCGTGACGATACCTGGGGTGCAGAGCAGCTGGCACAACTGGGAGAAGATCGATTCCGCAGAGAAATGGATTGTGATTTCGTCATCAATGATGAAACACTGATTGCTCCTACCAAATTGATTGATCTGGAAGGAATAGAACCCAACCGCCGCACAGGACAAGTGCGTTGGTACAAAACTCCTGCCAAAGACAAGATATACATTGTGGCCTTGGATCCAAGTCTAGGCACCGGAGGCGATCCTGCTGCCATACAGGTGTTTGAAGCAGAAACCACAGAGCAAGTGGCTGAATGGCGCCACAACAAAACAGACATTCCCACACAGATCAAGCTATTGGTAGACATTGTGAATGAATTATATGATGTGGTAAAAGATGACAAGAAAATTTATTACAGCGTAGAAAACAACACCATTGGTGAAGCTGCCTTGATTTCAATAAACGAATATGGGGAAGAAAACATCCGTGGCTACTTTTTAAGCGACAACTCAGTAACAGGCACTACAGGACGTAGATTCCGCAAAGGATTCAACACCACAAACAAGGCCAAACTCACTGCCTGTAACAAGTTTAAAATCCTTGTGGAGTCTGGGCGCATGCGACTGCACAGCAGACCCTTGATCTCAGAGCTCAAAACTTTTGTTGCATCTGGCGGTAGTTATGCTGCCAAACCTGGAGAAACTGATGATCTTGTGATGAGTTCGTTGTTGGTGGTGCGCATGCTCATGCTGTTACAGACTTATCATGCTGAACTGGACACACACATGAAAGATCACGGCGACAACATCATTGAACCAATGCCGTTCATATCAATGTTGCGCTAAATACACCACTATGGCAAAAGAAGCATTATCTCAAGATCTAGCAGATTTCCTGGTCACAAAGAATTTTGACCCTGAATACTTTGACAAGCAAGGGCAACCTGCCGAAGCCGGCGACGCCAAAACTATAAAATTTGACTACGTGGCCGAAACAGGCAAAAACTACGGCACAGCAGTTGTTGTAATCGGTGATGACGATTTGGGGTTGTTTTATGGCGACAATTTGGGCCGGGGCATGGAACCTGACGACAAAGAAGAATGGTACAACTTTTTAGAGCAACTCAGCAACCATGCGGCCAGTAATGGTGTAACCTGGAGCCCCAAAGACATCAATCAACTCAAGCACACACTTGCTGGCATTGCTGCCATCAAGGAAGGCCTGTTTGAAGGCTACTACGGCAATCGCAAGACCAGCTACATGGGCGAGCAGACACAAGCCCGACTAGTAATCAATCACAATCGTCAGCTAGGCGAAGAGGACAAGCGTTTTCGCTATGTGGAAAGTTTGTTTATTGAAACAGCTGACCAAGAACGTTTTCGACTGGGATTCAAAAGTTTAGCAGGCGGTAGAGCCATGCTGGAACATGTGCGCCAAGGTGGTCGACCATACGATGTACGTGGCAACCACATAACAGAGATTGTGCGTGAAATGGCTGTGCTAAGTCGATTCAACCGTGCGCAACACCGCCGTGTATACGAAGGTGTCACACAAGAGCTGGTGGAAAACGCAAGACAATACTATCATAATCTACAAGAAACAATGAAGCATCTTGGCAGCCCACGTGGCTATCAAGCATACTTTGAAACCTGGGCTCCTGATCACATTGGTGAAGCCGAAGCCCTGGTAGAAAATCTACGCGACCTGTTTGTGGAACAGACCTTGGACGCTAGAATTGAAGCTGCCTTGCCCACACTGGCCAAGATACAACAACAAGGAAACAACATGAAAGAAGCCGAAATATTTGAAAGCTGGATCAACAATCTAAGTGAAGGCACCTGGGCCCTGCCAGAAACTCCTGACCAAATGGAAAAACTCAATCAACTCATGAGTGCAGAATTGATCGTTGGTCCTGATGCCACCAATGCCACCGAGTTGTTGTATGACATTGTGGGCGATGATGAACTGTTTGACATTCTTAACGACTTAGCTGAAAAGAGTCAAGGCCGTGCCAACATTTGGGACGACTCAGATGTGCAACGCAGACTGGCCGAACTGGGTGTACAAACCCCTCAAAGCACTGAGGCAGAACCTGCTGATGTGCCACAAGACACAGCACCCCCTGTGAAAGAAAACGCTGGCCAACTCAGTGTTCAACAACTGGCTACCATCAGTGATGAAGCACTGGACAAAGCATATGGCTATGGACGTAGCGCACCAGGCAACACATTTGGATGGCAAGCCAACTTGAAGTCAGCAGCCTATGCCAAACAAATGATTGATCAAGGCGTCACAGACATTGAAGCCATCAGTGATGCTATTCACAAAGGTTGGAACACCACTGCTCAAGCATTTGTGCAAGATCCAGACCAGTTCGATGACACAGCAAAGTTGGCAGCAGCCGGCAAACTAGAAGCCAAGCTTCAACAACGAGCACAGTTGATGAAACAAAATTATGCTCAGTTGCCTGAAGAAGAAAAAGAAAAAGACCGTGTGGTTGCACGAGCATTGTTGCAGGCCATCAAAGGACCACAACAGCAAGGGGTAGCAGAAGACTCCGGTGACTCACAGATCAAACCTGGCATGAAAACTCAATACGGGACTGTGGTCTCTGTAGAAGGCAACACTGTCACAGTCAAGGCATCAAATGGTGATATGACCACTGTGAATATTCATGATATACAACAAGGCATGGCAGAAGGTGAAATGGATGAAGCTGTTCGTGCTGGCTACGTAGTACCAGACTGGAAGCATACGCAACGCCAGGGTGCATATGGTGCTCCTACAACTCAGTTAAGCAGACCTTATAACCAAGCTGGACGTGATGAACTTGCTGCCGCAGTAAAAAAGAATAGAAAAGATAACAAAGACTTTAGTAAGTCTGGCACCCCTAGAACAGGAGCTCAATCGGGATCATTTGGTTGGGACGGTGTATGGAAAGCGCCCGAAGATGAGAACTCACGGGTTAGAGCGCAACACGATAACGCAGTAGCTAATCCTAAAAAATGGAAAATGATACCTAGTGCAGGTGACGGCAAAGGTGTGGCAGAAGGCGACAACATGAGTACATTTGAGCAAGATCGTGAATTGGCTGAAATGCTGAAATACGCCGGCGTACCTGTGAAAGAAAGTGTGTTGACAGATTCCACAGGCAGCACACTGGAACACATCAAAGACACATTCCGACGTGACGTCAAAGACTTCACTCAAACCGGTGACATGAGTGATGCACTGTATGATGCGCTGTATGACTACTACTTTGATGACATGCCCTATGGCACAAAGAAAGCCAGAGATGGTGATCCTCATGAATGGATCAGTGATCGCTTTGCCCAAGACATCGGTCTTGACGAAGGTTGGAAAGGTGCCCTGGCCGGAGGACTTGCTGGTGCAGGATTGGGCAGTGTGGTTCCTGCCCTAGGCACTGTGGCTGGCGGTATTGCTGGTGCTTATGCAGGGCACAAATTAGGTGACCAAGGATTTAGTGATCCAGATAAAGAATACAACGCCCGCCAGAAATTACAAAAACAACAGCAAAAACCTGTGAGTGAAGGCTCCTGCAATATGACAGCTGAAGGTGAATACTGCCCGGAACACGGCTTGGCTGAATGTTACATGGAAGAAGGTTTCCTTGGAAAGTTATTTGGCACAGAGAAGAAGAAAAAAGCCGCAGGAGAATTAAGACCTTATATGGTCTATGATAAGTTTACCATATACTATGATCCTGTTGATCACGAATATGTAACCGTTGGAACTGGCGAATATCAAAACAAATTTGAAGCCAAACCATTTCCTGCAGATGGTGGTCTTGGTGGCGCAGAGTGGTATGGAATATCCAAAACAGGCGGCGGCGGTGTTAGAGACCCACTTAAAGTTAATAAAGAAGCACTTCGTCCTGTGCAGCCAGGGATGCAGGAAGATGGTGGTGCAGTGGGCATGCCCTACAGCATGGGCGAAGGCGTAGATGATCCAATCAACAGCAACAGTGCAATGACCGGTTCATACTACGAAGGCAAAGAAACGGACATTCAAGAAGGCGATGCGCTTCTGGCAAGAATAAAATCACTGGCTTTGCTCAGATGATATAAATACACTTGACACGTAGACAAAAAGCGCATATACTACTACAGTGTTTGCGCTTTTTTGTTTGTGAGTCACAGGCAACCAAGATCTAAACATTTAGATAGGCAACATAACATAGGCAACTTACTAAGGAGAAAAACTATGGCATCATTAGCAGAAATCAGAGCACGACTACAGGCAGCAGAAGGCAACAAAGGTGGCGGACAAACAGGTGGAGACAATTCCATTTACGCTCACTGGAACATGGAAGAAGGACAAAGTGCAACACTGCGATTCCTTCCCGATGCAAATACCAAAAACACATTTTTCTGGCAAGAACGAGCAATGATTCGTTTGCCTTTTGCTGGCATCCGGGGCGAAGGCGATAGCAAACAGGTGTACGTGCAAGTGCCTTGTGTGGAAATGTGGGGCGAAGCCTGTCCCATCTTGGCAGAAGTACGCACCTGGTTCAAGGACAAGAGCCTTGAAGAAATGGGTCGCAAGTATTGGAAGAAACGTTCATACATCTTTCAAGGCTTTGTGCGTGAGAACCCCCTGAGTGAAGACAAGACTCCAGAGAATCCCATCCGACGTTTCATCATTGGACCACAAATCTTTGCCACCATCAAAGGGGCACTGATGGACCCTGAGCTGGAAGAAATGCCCACAGACACCCTGCGTGGCTTGGACTTCCGTATCACCAAGACATCCAAAGGTGGCTACGCTGACTACAGCACTTCAAAGTGGGCACGTAAAGAATCCGCATTGACCGAAGCCGAACAAGCCGCTGTTGCCACGCATGGCGCATTTGACTTGAGCACATTCCTGCCCAAGAAGCCAGGCGATGTTGAGTTGAAGGTGATCAAAGAGATGTTTGAGGCAAGCGTGGATGGACAACCTTACGACACAGAACGTTGGGGTCAGTACTTCCGTCCTGCTGGTGTTCAAACACCGGGTGGAGCTGGAGCCGCACCGGTGGATGAGGACACACCTGCACCAGCAGCCAAGCCCACGATCAAGACAACACCTGCGCCAGCAAGTGACTTTGACGAGGACGATGTTCCGGTAGCAGCCGCACCAGTTGCCAGGCCTGCAGCCAGTGGACAAAATGCCCAGGACATCTTGGCCATGATCCGTAGCCGTCAAGCCAAGTAATTGACAATACTACACAGAGGGGCTCTCCCTCTGTGTTCTTTAAAAAAATAATAGGTGATTCATGGGCAAACCCTTTGACGTTTCAAAATTCCGTAAAGAAATTACAAAATCAATCGATGGATTAAGCATCGGTTTCAACGATCCAACAGACTGGATCTCAACAGGCAACTACGCTTTGAACTATTTGATCAGCGGTGACTTCAATCGTGGCATTCCCCTGGGCAAGGTCACAGTATTTGCTGGCGACTCAGGTGCAGGCAAAAGCTACATCTGTTCAGGCAACATTATCAAGAACGCACAAGAGCAAGGCATCTTTGTGGTGTTGATTGATTCGGAGAACGCACTAGACGAAGATTGGCTCAAAGCCTTGGGTGTGGACACTAGTGAAAACAAACTGTTGAAGTTGAGCATGGCCATGATAGATGACGTGGCCAAGACCATCTCCACATTCATGAGCGACTACAAAGCTCTGCCCGAAGGCGAACGTCCCAAGGTCATGTTTGTGATTGACTCATTGGGCATGTTGTTAACTCCCACAGACGTGAACCAATTTGATGCAGGTGAAATGAAGGGCGACTTGGGTCGTAAACCCAAAGCTCTCACTGCCTTGGTGCGTAACTGTGTGAACATGTTTGGTTCATACAACGTAGGTTTGGTTTGTACCAACCACACCTACGCCAGCCAGGATATGTTTGATCCAGATGACAAGATCTCCGGCGGTCAAGGTTTCATTTACGCCAGCTCAATTGTTGTGGCCATGAAGAAGATGAAGCTGAAAGAGGACGAGGATGGCAACAAGGTGAGTGACGTAAACGGTATTCGTGCAGGCTGCAAAGTCATGAAAACACGCTATGCCAAACCGTTTGAAGGTGTGCAGGTCAAGATTCCTTACACAACAGGCATGAGTCCTTACTCAGGCCTGGTGGACTTGATTGAGAAAAAAGAAATGCTCAAGCGTGAAGGCAACAGTCTGGTGTTTACCACAAGTGATGGCGAAGTTATCAAGAAGTTTCGCAAAGCATGGGAAAAGAATGATGATGGTTGCTTGGACAAGGTGATGATTGACTTCAAGAATATCAAGACTGAGGTAAGTACAGCCGACACAACGGAGGAATAAAATGTCAGCAGAAGTAGCAAGCGAAATTTGGGGCGAATTAAAAAGATATGTCAATGTGGTGGATCGTATAGATGCTGCCGAAAGCATTGTGTCTATCCTGATTGATCACGATCATGATGTTGAAGAAATTCGAAACGCATTTAAAGGTGATTCGGACATCAAGAAAGCCTTGACTGCATATTTGGACAACGACAAAGACTACGCAGAAGAGGAAGAAGAAGATTTGGACGAAGAGGACAACTACAACCAAGAAGATGACTACTGATGTGGTACAGCCGAGTAGTCGCTGATCTTGGCAACATACCTGATTTCATTGCACACTTTGAATCAGAATTGACTGATGCCAAGCGTGACTGCAAAATTGGCGGCCTAGTAGAAAAGAACATCACTGCCTTGCCGGGTATAACCGAGCACAGATTCAATCAGTTACAAGAGATCGAGGCTGTGCTAAACTTTCTCAACATCCAACTGCGCAAGATACGTACTCGGCACTTCAAGAAATATCTTGAAGGCTATGCTCGTGCGCTCACAGCACGAGATGCTGAAAAGTACGTGGATGGTGAAGAAGAAGTTGTGGACTTTGAAACCATCATCAACGAAGTGGCATTACTACGTAATCGTTGGTTAGGCATCATGAAGGGCCTGGACACCAAGCAGTGGCAAATGGGTCACGTGGTCAGACTGCGCACAGCCGGCATGGAAGACATCACAGTATAACATGACTGATCAAGAACGTTGGCAAAGAGATCTGGCAGAAATGGAATTCTTTCTGCTGATATTGTTCATTGAGGCCTGGACAGCTTTTTGGTGGTGTGTGAGTCATGTCAGTTAAATATCCACATGAAAATCATAATTGTCACGGGTGGATTTGACCCACTACATTCCGGGCACATAGCCTACTTCCAAGCAGCCAAGGCCTTGGGGCACAGACTGGTTGTTGGACTTAATTCCGACGACTGGTTGATACGCAAAAAGGGCAGACCTTTCATGCCCATGACCGAGCGTAGAGCCATTGTGGAAAATCTCTCCATGGTAGATCGAGTGATTGAGTTTGACGACTCTGATGACAGTGCTCGAGATGCCATCCGCCTGGCCAAGTTGTACTATCCCATGCCTGGCTCTAAATTTATCTTTGCCAATGGCGGCGACAGGACTCAGGACAACATTCCCGAAATGACCGAACCCGATGTAGAATTTGCGTTTGGGGTAGGAGGCAAGAACAAAAAGAATTCCAGCTCTTGGATACTTGAAGATTGGAAAAAACCCAAGACTGAACGCACCTGGGGTTACTATCGAGTGTTGCATGAGGTGCCACCAAGTACCAAACTAAAAGAACTCACAGTCATGCCTAACACATGCTTGAGTATGCAACGCCATAATAGTCGTGCAGAGTTTTGGTTTGTGGCCGAAGGTGACGCTACTGTGTACACCTTGGACGAAGCCAGCACTGATCAAGAAATCAAATGCCACTTGACTGTGCATGAGAACACTTTTATTGCTGTGAATGAATGGCATCAACTTTGCAACGAAAGTGATCAACCACTCAAATTGATTGAAATACAATACGGTGAACACTGTGTTGAGGAAGATATAGAGCGCAAGACATGACCCCTATACCAATCTTTGTGGGCTACGATCCTAGAGAAGCAGTGGCCTATCATGTGTGTGTAAACTCAATTATTAGACATGCCAGCCAGCCAGTGGCCATTATCCCTGTGGCCTTGAACCTGTTTCGAGATTATGACGAAACGCACACTGACGGCAGCAACCAATTTATCTACAGCCGTTTCCTTGTGCCGCATCTAATGGGCTATTCGGGCTGGGCCATATTCATTGACGGTGACATGATCCTGCGTGACGACATTGTGAAACTGTGGAACTTGCGCGATGTCTCCAAAGACGTCATGGTGGTCAAACACGACTACAAAACTCGCATGCCTGTGAAATATCTTGGCAGCCCAAACGAAGACTATCCACGCAAAAATTGGTCAAGTGTGATACTGTGGAACTGCAACAGTTTTCCTAACCGCAAACTAACTCCTGAGTTTGTGCAAAAATCAACAGGTGCCGAACTGCACAGATTCTCCTGGATAGAAGATGAACGCATAGGTGAACTACCGCCTGAGTGGAATTGGCTGGATGTTGAGTATGAATGGAATCCTCTAGCAAAATTAGTACACTACACTTTGGGAACGCCCTGCTTTGATGAATTTGCTACAGCTGGTGACTTTGCACCAGACTGGCATCACGAACGCACACTTACCGACCACTGTCAGCAAAGAACACATAATGGATGATGAAGAACTAATACCATTTGAACAACACGAATTTGATTTACTGCCAGCCGAAGTTCGTGATATATTTTACGACATAATAAAATATCGTGTGGATCCTGCAGGCGATTATTATGGTATGAACTTTGACACATTGTCGGCAAAAATTTGTGCGTTGGACACACAGGCAGTACACGCCATAGACAGCGAATATAGATATGAAAGAAAAGGATATATGTACGATCCTACATTAGAAAGTTTTGTGCGCGGTTGTGGCGGACAAATAACTACCTGGAGTAAAACTGAATCAACGCCTACTCCTGTGGTGTTGCGTGGTATTACCAAACGTAAACAAATGGATGCGTGTCGAGCCCTGGGCAAAGACTTTTACTATATTGACACTGGTTACTTTGGCAATGGCAAGAAAAAACTCTATCACAGAATTACAAAAAATGATGTACAAAACTTTGGGCCCGTGATTGCTCGTCCTAGTGATAGATTTGATTGCACAGGAGTTCAACTTAAAAAAGTACGTGCGGATGGCAGTAAGATACTGTTGGCACCACCCAGTCAAAAACTATTGAATCTGTACGACATAGATCTTGAAACATGGTTGAAACAGACATTAGCAGAAATTAGTGCTCATACTGATAGGGAAGTGGTGATTCGTCGCAAACAAGGGCGCAGTGTTCGAATCAATGACGACACAATAGAAATGGCCTTGGATCAAGACATATATTGTTTGATAACTTACTCCAGCATTGCTGCCGGCGAAGCCATACTGCATGGCAAACCAGCCATCACACTTGGGCCCAACGCCGCAGCCGCGGTGTGTAGTACTTCTATTGCAGATATAGAAAAAATTCGACGACCCAGTCTTGACGAAATTAGAGCCTGGGCACATCATATGGCCTACTGCCAATTCACCGAAGTAGAAATGCGCGATGGCACAGCCTGGAGAATCTTGCAAGGTGGTTGACGTTGTGGTGTACATCAGTAGTGTGGCCAATGCTCGAAAACACACAAGGAAAATTGAGTGTTTAGAGAGCTTTGCCCAAGGTGTACGTGCCACCGGAGATTCGGTTGTGGTAGAATGGGAACATCAATACACCCCCAGCCGACTAGCCGTGATGTTAGGATGGGCCACAACAAACACCGGTGGTCGCAATATCACCTTGCGCAAACAAATCATTGCTGATCAACGAAGACTTGGCAATCACACCATGTGTATTGATGCCAGTTGTTGGAAATATCTTGACAACCACGGCAGCTACTTGCGATACAGCCTTGGCGGACCATTTTATGATCGTGCAGAATACGCCAATCACAGCAGTACTGATGCCAAGTGGCAAGAGATCAGTCACAATTTAGGCGTGAGTTTGCAACCAACACAACATAACGAGCATGGGCATATCTTGATTTGCATGCAACGCGATGGTGGATTTGCAATGAAAACTTTGAATCCCATGGATTGGCTACGAGACAAAATAAATCAAATTAGAACTGTGACACAACGTGCCATACACGTTAGACCACATCCAGGCAAGTATGACATGCTGGAATTCAGTGCTTATACTGAAAAACACGCTAAACGACAAAACATCAAATTGATTGATCCCAGCCACAGCCGACTAGTAGACAATTTGCAAAATGCACACTCAGCGGTGTTTTTCAACAGCTCGGCCAGTGTGGCAGCGGTGTGTGCTGGCATACCGGTGTTTGTGGATGATTGCAGTTGTGTGGCATGGGCAGTGGCCAATCATGATATTCTAACTATTGAATCTCCTGTTGAATTTAAAAGGCAACAGTGGATTTATGATCTAGCAGCCGCACACTGGAGTGATGCAGATGCCAGCCAAGGTCGTGTCTATCAAAAATTTTTGCCTTACTTGACTTCTACAGTGACGTCGTAAACTTCGCCCACAATGCCTGGCCATTTGTGGCTTTTGTCAAACACAGCAATCTCTTCCGCAACTATGGTCACATTCATGTTGGCCAACAGTTGTTGGCGCCACCACGTGGGTGATTGTACAATCAAGTGAGCATTGCGTCCGTCGGGCAGGTGTTTTTTTGCAGGATAGCAGGCAATTCTAAACCATCCTGCAACTTGTATCTTACTACTGATCAACTGCAACGTGCTGGCTAGGTGTTCAGGCTCTATGTGTTCAAATACATCAGCACTGACCACTGCATCAAATGATCGTTGAGGCATGCGATTGTGTTTGGGATTGCCGGGGTCATAGCCATCTATTGCTATGTTGGGATATGCTTGATTGATACTAGCCATCAGGGCACCATGACCACATCCAAAATCTAACACACTAGTCAAATTATATTGATTTAGAAATCTCTTTATGTTTTTAATAACTTTACTGCCGTTAGTAAATTTTCCTTGACTGTGCATGTCAGCCAGTTGGGCTTGATATTCAGGATCAATTATCATCGATGGTTCACTTCCACAAACTCATACTTACCAACAAATGTTTCTGGTACATCATGCCAGGTGCCGCTCAATTGATCGTCGGCCCACTCCGCGTAGTATGGACGATCTTTGAACCACCAAAACAAGTCACTTCCGGTCCAATCTTGATAGTAGCTGCGGAAAAATTCTCTAGTGCGTGGCACACGAAAATAGTCAGAATCGTATATGATTTTTTTGCCCTTGGCAGCACGTTGAAAATTTATGCCAACAAAACAAAACTTTTCAGCATGATACTCAAGTTTCTCACGCACCCAGGTCATGTCATCATCGGGTATGCTGTTCAATACCTGTGTACATATCACACCATCAAATTTGGCATCTGTAGGCGGTGGGGTTTCAAATTCTGCCACACAAGGATCGTAACGATACACAGTGACACCAAGATATTGATCAAAAGTTTGCCACTGACTTTCAGGCATAGCCTCACCAGACAACATGCCATATGGCAGTGGGTCTTGGTATTGTTGTCCTTTGCCGCAGCCATAGTCTAATAGAGTTTTAGCATTGTATCGAGTCACCAGGTCCTTGATGAGCTTTTGATATTTTACAACATCATATCCAGCCCAATTTTTGTTGCTAAGTTGAAACTCACGACCCAGTCGTACTGATTCTTCATAATATTGGCTAGGGCTTGTAATTTTATTTCTCCAGATTCATTTCTGTAGATAATTTTTTAATATTACCATCTTTTGCATACAGTGGATGTAATCTTGCAATAGAGGGACAGTGATGGCTCACCGACACAATTTTTGTACCTATCAACCAGTCAGTTGGAAGAAAACCATGGTCTTTGACCCAGTCAATCAGCTTGACTGCGGCATGTGGTTTGATGATGTAGGCATAGGCTCCCATGGTATTCCAGCCAGCAGCAGTTTCGTGATTACCTCTGCCGTGTTCACCATCTCGAATGGTCCAAATTGATGATGAATCATTTGAGTGTGTGGCCAACCAGTGTTCATACAAATTGCTGTAAGGATTTCCAGAATCTAATTTTATAACATCATCAAACAAGTCTAAAATGTTGTCTGGCAGTGGTTTGATTAAATATCCATCGTGTTCTAGCACAAGATACGGAACATTGTGTTTGACACAATCAAGCCACAAGTAATAATGACTTAAAAAACAGCCAATTATCCCCACTCGCCCTTTTTTGAATTTTCCCAGTGGTTTGATGTTTAATAATTCCAAATGTCTTGGCGCATCAAATCCGTTTACAGCATCAAACACTTCAGCAGTGATTCCAAATTTTGCGGCCTGTTCTATGCAATCCTGTGCCACTGTTTGCGACAGCTGATTATTTTGTAACACAATTATTTTTGTTTGCATGTGTATATCCAATCAGATTCGTTCAGTGTATCAACATGTGAGTACCCCAATGATGCCAGTAGGTCTTTGGTTTTTTGATTGATGTTGTCCCCAAATCTATTTAGATATTTATTTGGAGGTGGATCCCACATTTCGATGGCTATGATTGGTTGGAATTTTTTGATAGTAGACACAGCACCGCTAAGAGCAAAATATTCATAGCCTTCTATGTCCAAGTGTATCAAATCACATGCTGTCAGTCCCAAATTATCTATCAGATAGATTGGATAAAGACCATCACCGTTGATAAAACTTTTTCCTCTACTCTTAGATTTGATATGAAGATCGACCAATCCAGGATCACTACCAAGACATCCTTGAGATTTAACTATATTTTCTTCAGGGCAATTCATTGCTAAACAATAAAAATTTAGCCAGTCTGGTTCAAAAGTATAAACAGCATCAAAAATTTTTGAATATTGTTTTGGATACATACCGCAGTTGCCGCCAGCTTGTACCACAACTTTTTTGTCATCAACATAACTGGATATTCGGCCGGGCAAATCAAAATTTTCTAATAAAAATTTCCAAGTATTGGTATCATCTTTTGGCCAATACCATCCTTCTTTAATTTCTACTAGATCAAGTGCAGTCATTACCACCCCATGATCCAGTCGTCACGTACTTGATCTAGTTTGATCATGCCCCATTCTTGCAACAGTTTCACTGCCGCAAACTGCCCGTATTGTTTGCTGTAGGCATCATGTGGTTTTTGCTCTATCACTATCACAGGCCTACAACGGCGAATGGTTTGTTCTGCACCTTGCAAAATACGATACTCATATCCTTCGCAGTCAATTTTGATATAACTGACATCATGAAAATTCAGTGTGTCCAATCGAACAACTTGCACGTTGCCTGTGCCCATGGTAGCAGGGTCCAGGTGACTGTGACCAGAATTATCTTCTGTGATGATCATGGTGCCTTGGGTGTCTTGATCGCCCAAGGCAATTGGTTGAACTTCAAAATTTGTGCCTTGCACATTGTGTTCTAAACATTCTCTGAACACAGCCACTGGTTCAAATGCTATCACACGAGCAAAACTGCCAACAAAGTCACGACTCCACAAGCCCACATTAGCGCCAATGTCCAGAGCCAGGTCCCGATTTTTACACAGTTCAATACTTCGGCGTCGCACAGCAACTTGATATTCAGCTGAGAGACCTTTGTCCACACTTTTCTTCAACATTCGCGGAAGGTGTGTTTCAAAGTCCGGGAATTTCCATCCATAATGCTCAACCATTCAGTATCTCCTCAGTTTGTTTAATTATACGTTCTGCTCGTCCGTTCTTGAATTCGTCTATGTGAAACTGCGCATAGGCCAAATGATATGCCCAGGCCAACACCTGATCCCGATCTGGAAACCATGGATTGTCTATGCAACTCAAGTCTGTGTTGCTGACTGGTCTGGCAGCGTTTGATGGTGCCATGGCAAATACTGGGGTACCTGCCAATATGGCTTCAGTACCTGCTATGCTGTTAAAGGTCACAACTGCATGCACATCATTTAGTGCATGTTCCACACGATTGATTTTTCTATCAGTACGACTCTTGTTGCGTTCACGTATGACGATGGGTCTATCAGTATGTTGTTTGATAGTGGCCACAGTTTCTGCCAGCCAGGTGTCTAATTCTATGTCATAAAACTTGCAAGGCTTTTCATCTGGTGCCACAATCAGTATTGCACTGCCACGTCGGCGATTGGCCGCTTCTAGTCCCAGTTGATTCCATCGATCACTGGGTCGTGGTATCACTTGATCATGTTGTAGGTTGTTGGGCACAATCCTATGCCAGTGCTTCCAGCCATGTGGATTTTTAAAACTGGGACGATTACCCAGGTAACCTGAATCCATGTATCTAAACGGTCGGTTATCTGCCCAGCACTGTTTGATGATCTTGTGTTTCATGATGCCACGTAGCATGAGTGGCTCTGTGCTGTCCTCATAACGCCATGACTCCAACGGTGTGGGCTCAAGTCCAAGTCCTTGTGCATACATATCAATGTACTCGTCATCACCGTTCTTGCTGAGAAATATCATCTCCAGTAACTTTCGTTTCTTTTGACTCGTATGTCTGATGACCGGCTACGGCCAAGACTTTTTCTCTCACCCTTGAGGTGATCAATATATGCACCCCATTCGCAATTGATTAGTGGATGACCTTCGCCCATTTGCAGGTGTGCCGTCCAGTTGAGTTCACGCAAGGCATGACGTTTTCTTACGGCGTCAAATACATAACTGTCATGCCATTCATCCAGGGCAAATATACCTGATTCAGCATGATCATACATGTGTTGGAAATCTGACAACCAGGATTTGATTGTAGGCTCGGTTATGCGCATGCCGTACAGGCCACATTCGGTGAATTTTCTACTGCGTCCAGCAAAACAAAGATCTGCGGAGTCTGGAAAAAACTCGGATAGTTTTGCCACTGTCATGGGACTATGGCAAATCATATCAGCATCCATCCAGATCAACCAATCTGTTGTGGCATGCTGGGCGGCATGAAATATAGCATACACCTTGTGAGCAAATCTCACAGCATGCCATTTGAATCCTTTGCCTGCATCTTTTCTTTTTGATCTAACAAGATCTGCAGAAACATCACCATTGGCCTTGGGCACATCACGCCAGGTATTTTTAAATGCCACAAGTTTAGGGCTTGACCCTTCTAAACTTAACACTTGTAAATTGGGTGCAGTCTGATTGACAACACAACCTTCGGCGTACACTTGTAGTTGCACTTCTTTGGGCCAAGTGCGCAAAAAAGTATCAATCATTCTGGATCCATAGGTCTTGTATCCATCAGCATTAAAAGTGGTAACTACAGTGTATTTCATAAGAGTATTTACAGTTGATCAAAACCATAGCCTATTTTCCTGCCCAATGTGCATTGAACAGTAAACCTGTGATGTCGGCGTTTTTGGACTGCTGCCAAGCCGCAGGCATACAAACACAAGAAAACTCCATGACCGCAGATGCCGCAGTGATTTGGTCAGTGCTGTGGAATGGCAGAATGCGGCCTAACCAAGCCGTGTACGAACATTATCGCAGCCAAAACCGGCCGGTGATTGTGATAGACATTGGTGCGCTGTATCGTGGCACAACCTGGAAACTGGCAGTTAATCACATCACCAGAGATGGCTATTACGGTCATGAGCACAATTTAGATCTAGGTCGTCCACGGCATCTGCAAATAAGTTTAGCCCAACAGGTGAATCCAGGTCCCGAAATTATTATTGCCGCACAACATCGAAACAGTTTGCAAGTTGCTGGCATTGACAGCATGGAATCATGGGTGTTGATGCAAATTCAACAGTTACGCAACTCCACTGACCGTCCCATACGCATTCGTGCTCACCCACGTTCACCATTACGCATGCCACACCTGCCTGACAACGTTACAATGGAAGTTGCTAAACCCATGGCCAACACCTACGACAGTTTTGACATGCACTTCAATTGTCATGCTGTGGTAAATCACAACTCAGGACCAGGCATCCAAGCAGGCATTGCAGGCTGCAGGCCCATTGTGGCACACAGCAGTCTGGCATATCCCGTGGCAGTGGGCATGCCTGACATTGAACAACCTTATGATATTGATAGAGAATTATGGCTGGCTAAAATATGCCACACTGAATACACTGTGGAAGAATTGAGACAAGGACTATGGCTAAAAAGAATCGCGCCCGCCCTGACAGCATAACTGACTGTGCTTGTGTTATTCACGGTACAGGTTATGACTGGCAGTATGTGGAAAAACTGTACAACATGCTGAGCCGTAATTTGCAAGATGGTATACGTTTTCATGTGTACACTGAAGCAGACAGGTCAGTGCCCTCGCACATGATCAAACATGTGGTGAAAGAATGGCCCGGCATTTCAGGACCCAAACGTGAATGGTGGTACAAGATGCAGTTGTTCAATCCCGAGCATCATTCAGGCAATTTGTTGTACATGGATCTTGACGTGGTTATAATAGATCAACTGGATTGGATGTTAGACTGTCATCTTGATTATTTTTGGACCATACGAGATTTTAGATATTTGCAACAGGCTTCTTTTTCAGGAATGAATTCAAGCATAATGTATTGGAACACCGAACGATTTGCACACGTTTGGACAGATTTTGATCGACTCAACATTGATGACACTGTGCGTAGATATCAAGGCGATCAAGACTACTTGGGTGCAGTAATTGATCACCGGCAGAGAAGAAATTTTGATCAACAATATATTCAAAGTTGGCGTTGGCAAGTGGCAGATGGTGGATACAATTTTCAACGCCGGCAGGCTATCAATCCTGGGTCCGGGGCTAAACTTAATCCAGGCACCAGTGTACTAGTATTCCACGGTCGTCCCAAGCCACACGAAATCAATGACCCCATAATAGCCAATTTTTGGCAGTAATACTCTAGTAGTACTTGACCAATAATTCTCAAAATGCTATAATTGTGGCTTACAAACAAACAGGAGCCAGCAATGGGATATCGTGTGGTTGACACCCAAGACGTCATGCGTGACCGATACAGTGCTCGTGCAGGACTGGAAGGCCCGTTTAACTTTAGTGGCCGTGTGTTGTATTATGACAACAAAGAGGGCCAGTACTACGATCCTACTACTGACTTCTATGTGGAGCAAGCAGAAATGGACGAAATAAATACTCGTTTCTTTGAAGCTTTTAAAAAGTAACACTCTAGTAGTACTTGACCAATAATTCCCAAAATGCTATAATACGGACATACAACGCAAAAGAGGGCAGATTATGAAGGTAAAACTTTTTGTTACAGGTAGTCAAAATTACATGTACTTCAAAAATAAACTGCCCACCAGACGCTGGGATTACTGTGAGACGCCCCGTACAGTGACCATTATTCCTGATCCGGTCAATGTGTATCAAGACGGTGAGTATGGTTTTGTGACGGTTTTTGGTCGTAAGATTTTTGTCAAGTGTGACGGAAGTCATTGGGAAATTGTTGGCGCTGAGAAAACAAAAAGTAACACTTTTGTAGCACTTGACCAATAATTGCCAAAATGCTATAATAACCACATACAAAGCAAAAAGGAGCCAGCAATGCAGATTGCAACAGCAGTCAAACAAATACAAAAAGAAGCAGACTTTCAGGGCATGGGCCTGTTGGAAGTTTTACAAGACATCAAACAACATGGTCTCATGATCTACAGTGAACGCACAATGGAAGCGTTTGTTGTTTTTGTGCAACAAGGGCAAGAACTGTTTGCCCCGGTTGACCATTAATTCAACTTTTGCTATAATAGAAACATAAACAGTAAACAACAACGCATTTCAAAGGAGCCAACAATGAGTGCAATTCGAGTGATTAATGGTGTGTATCGCAACAACCCAGTTAAGAATGCAACATTCAATCTTGTAAAAGGATTTCAAACTGGTGCCAAGGGTGGCTTTGTGACTGTACAAAGCGCAGGCTACTTTGGTCCCGAGTTTGATGTAGTTCGTATCAAAGTCAACAACATTAGCGACATCGAGTATGTCAATGGAGAAGCAGTGAGTAATGACAACACCGTGGCCTTTGTTGCCGCACAGACTGAAACTGAAACTGAAGATCAAATTATGACTCGCATTCGCGAGCGTTTTGACATCTTGAATGAGATGACAAAGGCTTGTGTGAACGGTGACATCCGTGCCATGATTGTGAGCGGCCCTCCTGGAGTTGGCAAGAGCTTTGGCGTCGAGCGTGAGATCGAAAAGGCCACCTTGTTTGACAAGTTGGCAGGCAAGCGCCTCCGTGCTGAAGTTGTGAAAGGTAGTGCAACGCCTATTGGCTTGTATCAGACACTGTACAAGTATTCAGATGCCAATTGTGTGTTGGTGTTTGATGACTGTGACAGCATTTTGCTTGATGACGTAGCCTTGAACTTGCTGAAGGGTGCCTTGGACTCAGGCAAGAAGCGCACAATTTCATGGTTGTCAGAGTCTAGTGCTCTGCGTCGTGAAGGCATCCCAGATCGTTTCGAGTTCAAAGGCAGTGTGATTTTTATCACCAACTTGAAGTTTGACACAATGAAATCGCAAAAGTTGCGTGATCACTTGGATGCACTGCAATCACGCTGTCACTACCTGGACTTGACACTTGACACCATGCGTGACAAGGTGTTGCGTATCAAGCAGATTGCCAAGGACGGTGTGCTGTTTTCAGATTACGATTTTGAGCCTGTAGTACAGGACGAGATTGTGGAGTTCATGGAAGCAAATCAGAATCGCTTGCGTGAGATGAGCTTGCGCATGGCCCTGAAGATTGCAGACTTGCGCAAGAGCTTTGCAGGCAATTGGAAGCGCATGGCTGAGACAACTTGTATGAAGAGTGCCTAACATGGCTTGGATTGGAGTGCTCATCTTAGTACTGTTAGGTGAACTGTGGTGGGCACTGTTCTTAACTGTACTGCTATTAATATTCACTGATTGAGTTTTACCCCGGGGATTGGTTGGCTCCGCCCCGGGTTTTTACAACAGGCTCTTCGGAGCCTGTTTTTTTGACTTTTGTTTTGCAAGAGTATATACTGTGTTATGTCTCAGCATCTTGTAATTACATTGGCCGACAATTTTGAATTGTGTTTTAACATAAGACAAACACCCTTGGCCAAACTGTGGCTTGAGCGCATGAGCCAACGACATGCTTGGCCCATGGACAATCCGGATAGATTTTATGGATTTGGCACCGCCCAACAAGAGCAAGATCGAGCAGTTGATATGATTCAACAATGCATTGCTACGATCAATCAACACCAGCCAATAGTTGATCGCGAATTTGAATACACACAAGATTGTTTAAACTATTTGCACAATATTTTTGAACAGTATCACGGTTTGCTAGACCAACAAACATCACAGTATTGGCTTGATGCTCCGGTCGAAGTACGCACAGCATTGGCCAATTTGAATTTGGCAGTTCACAGATGTGAAACTGCACTGAATTCACCTTGTCCTAGATTCGTTTGTACTTGGTTTGGCATGCCAAAAACCAAATGGTTAAATTCAGAAATCATGCGTGAGCATGGTGAGCTTGAGATCAAATTTGGCACTGTATATCTCAATTATTGTGAAATAGGAAAAACTCTAGAACATCTTGCACACGACAATGATACATACATAGGTGATGATGCGTTTCGCCCGTTTGGTTACTACAGTGCTGACTTCAATGTAACCATGTATGATCAAGATCTAAGACCCAAACTGGCAGGCATGCAAGATTACATCAATCAGCATGCTGAATTTTTTCATGATCGTGGCATTGAAACAGTGCATGACACACAGGCTCTGCCGTTTGTGTTTCCTGTAGCAGATATGCAATACACCGGTACCCAGGACATGTTAATATCACAAATGCAGTCACGACAATATGTTCACAATGTGATGATAGAATATGATTAGAGTTTTATTTCCGCCAGGATGCTATGGTCATTATTTGACTGGTTGTTTGTACAGTTACACCAATCTCAACACTACCAATTTTGAATTTGCACTGGATAACAATGGCAGTAGTCATGTATTTTGGAATCACAGTGATTGCAAAACAAAAATTATAAATCAACACTGTTTTGGTGGTGGCGACAAGTATGACGGACCTACAACTACTGTCACAATCATTCCCGAACCAGATCACTATCTTGATTACATCAACAACCAGTACTGTAAATTTTACAACTACGATTTTGATAAATTTTTACAAGATAAATGGTGGCACCAAGATTTGAAATCAAAATTACACACGGTATGGAATATTCAAAATCAAGAGCAGCCAATTCCTCTATGGATTTTGAGAGAATATCATTCTTTTGTGTTTTTAGATTTTCTAGAAAAAAATTACAATAGACAAACTTATATAGATAGTGAATGCGTGGCAGCAATTTCTGCACAAGATTTTTTTGTAAATTTTGTTCCGGTGCTGGAAAATCTTTGTCGACTACTGAATTTAGATCTTGATGTAACTGAGCTACTCAATACACATGAAACGTTTTTGCAAAGACAAATATACCATAATACTCAATTGGCAATTGATCAATGGATACAAGATCTTGTCACCCACAACACGACCGTAACTGCTAATCCTTGCAGGACATTTTTAGATGAAATTTATGTACAGGCGAAACTGCGAGAGCACGGATATGAAATTCGTTGTAATGGACTTGACCAATTTCCCAAAGACTCCAATCACATGAAACAATTAATATATAAAATATGAAACAAGCAACAATAGTAATCAAAGACGAAGTAAACATCAAGATAGAAGGCCTGGACCTGGATGCTCGCAAGGCCTTGGTCAATGCTTTCAAATATGAAAACCCTGCCGCACGTTATTTGCCAGCAGTGCGACTGGGACGATGGGATGGCAAGGTAGCATACTTCCAACTGGGCGGATCAACTTATGTGAACCTGTTGCCAGAGATCGTGCCCATACTTGAACGGCTTGACTATGATGTTGAATTGGATGATCAGCGCGACTACTCAAACACGTTCACGTTTGAACAAGTAACTGAAACAAGTTTTGAGCACGTGAAATGGCCCAAGACACATCCTGCCGCAGGCGAGTCCATCATGTTACGTGACTACCAAGTGGAGATTGTCAACAACTTTTTAGCCAACCCGCAGTGCATACAAGAAGTGGCCACAGGTGCAGGCAAGACCATAATGACAGCAGCCTTGAGCAATGCTGTCACACCTTATGGTCGGAGCATTGTGATTGTGCCCAACAAGAGCTTGGTCACACAAACCGAAGCAGACTACAAGAACATGGAGCAGGATGTTGGTGTATACTTTGGTGACAGAAAAGAATACGGGCGTCAGCACACCATATGCACATGGCAGAGCCTAAACAATTTGTTGAAAAATACCAAGGCAGGAGTGGGTGACTGTACCATTGGTGAGTTTTTGGAAGATGTTGTGTGCGTTATTGTAGACGAAGTACACATGGCCAAGGCAGATGCATTAAAAACCTTGCTCACAGGTGTGATGTCGAGAGTGCCAATTCGCTGGGGGCTAACCGGAACTGTGCCTAAAGAGAAGTTTGAAAGTCAAGCACTACTAGTAAGTCTTGGTCCTGTTATTGGTCGTCTCAGTGCCAGTGAACTGCAACAACAAGGCGTATTAGCCAACTGCCATGTGAACATTGTACAACTGATCGATCATGTAGAATACAAAGACTATCAAAGCGAACTCAAGTACCTGCTGGAAGAGTCAGGGCGCCTGGACACCATGGCAGATCTTGTGCGGCAAGTAAACGAAACCGGCAATACCTTGGTGCTGGTAGACCGTACCGAGTGCGGTAGACAACTGGTGGAACGACTGGGCGACCGTGCAGTGTTTGTGTCAGGTGCAACCAAAACAAAAAATCGGCAAGCAGAATATGATGAAGTGGCCGAAGCAACAGACAAAATTATTGTGGCCACATATGGTGTGGCTGCTGTGGGTATCAATATTCCCAGGATTTTTAATCTTGTGCTTGTTGAACCTGGCAAGAGTTTTGTGCGTGTCATTCAGTCAATCGGTCGTGGAATACGCAAAGCAGAAGACAAGGATCATGTTCAAATCTGGGACTTGACCAGCACCTGTAAATTTGCCAAACGTCATTTGACCAAGCGCAAGCAATTCTATAAAGAGGCCAACTATCCCTTTACACAAGAAAAACTTGATTGGATGAAATTAGGTTGACTTTTATCACGCAACAGTATATTATAACAACATGCGAATATTAACATTAGACAACATTCATTACGACCTAGATCATTTGCCCGAAGAAGTAGATGACATGCGATTTGCCATATTAGACAACTCAAACCCACAAGAGCCAGACTATCATTTCATTCCCTTGATCTTTTTGGAAAGTTTTAATGCACCTGCCTTGGTATTACGCATTGGTGAGAACACAGTCAAGATGCCCATGGACTGGCAAATACTCATAGGCGAGCCGGAAGTAGGTGACTTGGAAGTGTTACCACTGACATCCATAAATGATCGTGGATTCAAAGTGTTTCAGTTCAATCCACTCACAAGTTTCCGTCCCAGCTTTCCTGACATTGAAATCTTGGATGTGTATCATGAGGTGTCGTGGTATGCACCCAAACTAAAGAATGGACAACTACTGGCTGTGCCGCTAAATGACAATCCAGATCCTGACTGTGTGTACTTTGTGAAAGACATCAGTCGCAACTGTGAGATAGTAGACTACAACAAGGCCTGGTAATATGGCATACACCGAACCCGAAATATTTGAAATAGTCAATCGTTTGGCCAAGATCTACTTGGAAAGTTATCCAGAAGATCAGGAGGGCCTAGAACGATTCCTGCGCTGGGCGCATGCCCAATATGGTTACAAATATGGGAACACTTAAACCCGGCGCTACCCTTATCTACGAACGTGTGGGCAATGAGGTATATGCACGTGAAGCAGGTGCCGATCCCAGTACCCGACAACTCATGGGCTACAGTTACGATCCTGTGACCGGACATCAAATTGATTACACTAAACAAACATCAACTGGAGATAGTTTGTTTGATCGTCTGCAGGAAGACAAAATGTGGGGCGAAATACGCCGCCTGGCCCGGACCAATCCCACTTTACAAGATGCTGTGGACCGTGTTATAATGATATATCGACTGATCAAGGTAAACAAGTGAGCGACAAACTAAACATTGCTAATGAGATGCGACAACTGGATCGCAAGAACAGAAGTTTTTATCGTGACCTCACAGACGAGGAACGCAAGAAGTTTTCAAACTATCTTATGATTCGTTGGGCGTCATGTGTGGAAGGCTCAAGAGACTTGCAAGAGTTTTATTTGATTGCCACCAACGAGCGACTCAACAAACACTTCTTCAACATCAGTCGGCATCCTGAACTGCAATGGTTGTGTGCTACCACTGTGAGTCCAAACATGGGCACCTCCAGACACAACTGGATCTCTCCCAAGAAAAAAGAAACAGGTGCGGGTACAAGTGCTATCAAAAAACAACTGGCAGAGTTATTTCCCACACACAAAGAAGATGAGATAGCCTTGCTGGCCTCAATGACCACAAAGAAAGAACTTGATCAATACCTCAGAGACCATGGCCGAGACACTAAGTGAACTCACTTGCGGCTACTGCAAGAAAACATTTCGTCGTGCAGAAAGTCTTGTGGTTCACATGTGTGAGCCCAAGCGCCGCAGATCAGAACGGTCAGAGCGTGGTGTTGAACTGGGCTTTCAATCCTACTTGAGATTTTATGAGATTGCACAAGGTTCGGCCAGACTCAAAACATTTGATGACTTTGCAGACTCACCTTACTATCGAGCCTTTGTAAAATTTGGTAGATACTGCCACAACACACGAGCAATCAATCCTAGACAGTTCACAGAGTGGTTGTTAAAACACAACAAAAAGATCGACAACTGGGGTAGTGACAAAATCTACACTGAGTATTTGTTGGACTATTTGAAGGTAGAAGCAGTGGCAGATGCACTGGCCCGTGCAGTGGAGTTTGGCATAGACTGGAGTGAGCGACACTCAGCATCGCCACATGATTGTTTGCGTTATGGCAGCACACATGCCATGTGTCATGCTGTCACAACCGGACGCATTAGTCCTTGGGTGATATACAACTCAGAGTCAGGACAGAAGTTCCTGGGTGAACTCACAGCTGACCAAGTGTCCATGATATGGCCCTATATAGACTCAGACATATGGCAGAAACGGTTTGCAGACTATGCCGCTGACGCTGAATACGCAAAACTAATATTGAAGCAAGCAGGATGGTAAAATCAATTATTATTGTAGGAAGTACCAATGTTAAGACTTCGGAGTATTACAAACAGCTTGGTGCCCCGCCAAGTGTGTTAATTACTAATCAATATCATAATCAGCCAGTAGCACACACGTCAGTAGGTGATGTTCCAGATTTACAAGAACTTGAATGTATTCTAAGTCAGGCAAAATCTGTGTACTGGGCAGAATCTACCATTGAAGAATTTGCCAACGTAGACAGTTATTATGATTTTCTTAACTGGTTAAAAGACTACAACTTAAAATATAACAATGTTGTAAACCTTGACAAAATTAAATTTGATGTATACAAATGGAATCATCATTCGATTGTCAAAAAGAATCATGCTGTTTTTTTAGGTTGTAGCTTCACAGCCGGAGTTGGGTTGCCGGATGTTGAAACAAGATATTCTACCCAAGTGGCAAAATATTTCAACAAAGAGTTATTAAATTTAGGAACAGGTGGCGGCAGTAATAGTTTAATATTTGATCGCTTTACACAACTGGATTTTTTTCCAGGACAGATTGTTGTGGTGCAACTTACCACACTGGATAGATTACATTATTGTAAACAGAATCAACAGTTAGAAAAAATACTGTTTGCACATGCTGCCAATGCGAATCTAAATCAAAAAATGGTAGAAGTTTATCACAAAGATTTTTTATTTTATGAACTACTGGCCAAGATAAGAGCCATGGTTGCGATTGCTAGAGCAAGGCAGTTGAAACTAGTTTTTTGGTTAATAAATTATAAAAATGAGTTGGTGTATTCTAAAATAGATCAAACATACTTTTATGACATGCCTGAGTTTGTTCCAGCCAGTTGGATGAAAAATTATAATATGGATTGTGCAACTGATAATTTACATCCAGGTGTAGAATCTAATAAGTTTATTGCCAATACGCTAGTAAAATATATTGAAACCATCTATAATAAAGACTAATATGATCAACTCAATAATGTCCATGGGCAAACACGTCATAGTAGGTGGTGGCAACAGTGCCAGCAACTACATCAACACCGGTGCTGGCATGATGGGTGTGGGTGACCTACGATTCAACACCAGCACTCAGCAAATTGAATTCTACAACGGTCAGAACTGGCAAATATTTATTATGGCACAGGCCACTGTGGGGCTCACTGGCGCAGCTGAAACAGCAATTGACTGGGCACTGGACAAAATGGAACAAGAAAGGGAAGCCCGACGCATGGCTGAACAGTATCCTGCTGTGGCTGATGCCATGGGTGCTGTTCGTGAGGCCGAACAGCAATTGAAAATGGTTGTGGCGCTGTGCAGAACATGAGTGCAGACATTGATATTGACGTTCCGGATCGTAGCAAGATATTGGAAGTGATCCGGCACACACCTGCTAGACAGGTTGTTGATGGTCGACCACGTCGTCATAATTCTGGCATCTACGTCACAGACATTCCGCAGGATCCAGAGCATGGATGTGCTGCCATAGACTATGAGTCAGCAGAACAGCGTGGCTACTTCAAAATTGACTTGTTGAACATGAGTGTGTATCAGTTGATCCGGGATCCTGCACATTACGATGCCATGTTGTCAGCCGTACCTCCATGGAGTCGACTGTGGACAGACAGACCCTGGGCCTCTCAGTTGGTACACGTGGGCAACTACGTGGATTTGATGGTGGCTATGCAACCTGACTCCATACCCAGGATGGCTGCTTTTATATCAATCATTAGACCGGGCAAGGCACATCTACAGCGAAAGCCCTGGGATCAAGTATTTGCAGAAGTATGGGACGGTGATGAATCGCGTGGGTACACGTTCAAGAAGTCACACGCTGTGAGCTATGCAGCCTTGGTGGCCCTGCACATGAACTTACTCAATACGACGGACCAGGGTAATTGATTTTCTTTTGCTTTTTTTGCGGCTGATATCTATTAGACTGCAAACTGGCCCGTGCAGTATTTCAAGATCTTTGTTGCTGAATGTGCGTAGAGTGAACTTGAACTTGTCCCAGTCTCTGCGTAAGAATATGTTGATAGGAATACTTCTATTGCTTTCCCACCACCAAGTGTTGGCCAATTCTAAGAATTCCAGCTTGTCATCTTGTACAAGCACAGCACCAAAGTCGTAGATGGTTGTGACAGCATCATCCCTGTTCTGGACTATGCCAATATACTCATTGCTGGCGTAGATGCAAAGAGTTATAAACGGGTATTTTTCCGCCAGTTTTTCAAAGATGTTATTGCCCATAAATACGTTTTGAGGATCCTATGTATTCAACCACCATTTACTTATATCAACAAATCATTAGGGTATTATTGATTGACACCAGTGGTGGATACTTTACTGCGAGGTACGACCCTGTGTACGCAAAAACTTTAACTGTTAACAAAGGTGTAGACAACGTTCTGCTCTTTGAATTCATCAACCAAGACCAAAAACCTGTGAATATCACAGGCAGCACATTCCGCTTTAGATTGCTAAACCAAACTGGTGATGAATTATTACTTGAAAAAGACATGACTGTACTCAGTGCCAGTTTGGGCCGGGTCAAAGTTGTTTTGGACACTGCTGACACTATCAATATTCTAGCACAACCAGGCAGTTACAGCATCGAGCGCACACAAGGCAATTATGTACAAGCAGCATTCACAGACGACAATGCCGGTGCCAGAGCTGACTGTGACATTGTGGACTCAGTCTTGCCTGAATTTATAGCCAGCCAACCTGTCACAATTCCCACAATAAATGGCAAAAACTCCTGGCCACAGGCAGGACCAAGTTCATGGCCAGACTGGGCTCTGAACCCACAGCCATTGAGTACTCATTATCTAACTGAATACTATTCAAGCCATATTGATACCACAGGTGCCAGCTTGACCACAATCAAGTATGATCTGGTGCATTACACTGGCACACTCAAAGTACAGGCAGCGCAAGACTATGAAGCCGTTTGGGTGGATGTTACTGAGAGCCGTGAGTATTTTGACGAGTCCGGCACTTTTTACATCAATGTTGTGGGCTTCCATCCCTTGTTGCGTCTGGGATTGAACAACAGCCAAGGTTATGGGGCAAGTGCAACTGCCACTGTAGTTGATGGAGTTGTGACTGGCATTGCTGTAAACAACGCCGGTTCGGGATACATGGCTGCGCCCTGTGTTCAAATTCTAGGCAATGGTGCTGGTGCAACTGCCATTGGTGAACCATTTGTCGGCCCAAGTGGCATTGGTCAAATTACAGTGACCAATGGTGGTTCGGGATACTTGCCGTTAAATTACGGTGGCACCGAAGCACAGGCTGTGACTGTGCTGATCACAACTGGCTACGTTACCAATATCTTTTATCGTTAAGCATTGCATTTGTGTGACAAATCTGCTACACTGTACAGATGCTTGACATCCTTGCTTATCTACCTGCAAAAAAGAAACAAACACCCTCGGGTTGGTTGAGTTTCAATGCGGTGTGCTGCCAGCACACGGGCGGCACACAGGATCGTCGAGGGCGCGGTGGACTCAAAGCCACCGAAGCAGGCTGGAGTTATCACTGCTTCAATTGCAGTTACACAGCCAGTTTTATATTGGGTCGTAGTGTAAGTTACAAAGCACGTAAACTTCTGGGCTGGATGAATGTTCCTGAAGTAGAAATAGAGATGTTGAATCTTGAAAGTCTGCGACATCGAAGCATACATGGCATAATACAAGATCGGCAACAACTGTGGAACACACTGAGTGGTGTTACATTTGAAGAACGAGACTTGCCACCGTTTGCTGAGTTGCTGACTCCCGAGCATGAATTCTATTGGAACTATGTGCGTGGCAGACATGTGCCAGAAGACTTTCCAGTTATGGTGCAGATACAAAATGACGGGGTCCACTGGACAAGATCGCACGTGGTCATCCCATTCACTTACGACAACAAGATTGTGGGATACACCTGTAGATTTTTAGATGACCGACAGCCCAAGTTCATCAGTGATAGTCAACCAGGTTATGTGTTTGGCGTAGACTTACAGCCGGCAGATTGGCAGCATGTGATTGTAACAGAAGGCATATTTGATGCACTCAGCATAGGTGGTGTGGCAGTGATGCACAACACTGTCAGCGATGCACAAGTTAGACTGATACGCAGTCTAGATAAATCAATAACTGTGGTGCCAGACCAAGACCGGGCTGGTGTTGAACTAGTTGACCGTGCATTAGAACTGGGCTGGGCAGTGAGCATACCTGACTGGCCAGAGGGCTGCAAGGATGTCAACGATGCTGTGATAAAGTTGGGACGATTAGGAGCCTTACTAACTATAATGCAATCAAGAGAAACCAGCAAGATCAAGATAGAACTAAGGAAGAAAGCACTTGTTAAAAGAATACGGACTTGACGTTCAACGATTATTTCTAGAAATGATGTTGGAAGATGCACAGAGTTATGTGCGTGTTCAAAATATCTACAATCCCCAGAACTTTGACAAGAGTTTGAGACCTGCGGCTGAGTTCATAAAAGAACACAGTGACAAACACAAGACATTGCCAGACCGTACACAGATTGCAGCCACCACAGGCATCAAACTGCAAGCAGTACCTGACTTGAACCAAGGTCATTTTGATTGGTTCATGGGTGAGTTTGAACAGTTTACCAAACGTCAAGAACTGGAACGTGCTATTTTAAAAGCAGCAGACATGCTGGAAAAAGGCGACTTTGAACCGGTGGAGAAACTGATCAAAGATGCTGTACAGATCAGTTTGACTAAGGACATGGGCACAGACTACTTCAGTGATCCCAAGGCACGTATTGAAAAATATTTCAACAGTGGCGGGCAAGTGTCAACAGGGTGGCCACAGCTGGACAGATTGTTGTATGGTGGATTCAGCCGCGGAGAACTCAACATCTTTGCCGGTGGATCAGGCTCGGGTAAATCACTTGTGATGATGAACATTGCGCTGAACTGGTTGCAACAAGGACTCAGTGGTGTGTACATCACACTGGAACTGAGTGAAGAACTCACAAGTTTGCGAACAGATGCTATGCTAACCAACATGAGCACCAAGGATATTCGCAAGGACATTGACACAACAGAACTAAAGGTCAAACTGGTGGCCAAGAAGTCGGGCAACTATCAAGTGAAAGGTTTGCCGGCACAGAGCAACATCAATGACATACGTGCGTACTTGAAAGAGTACCAAATACAAACAGGCAAGCGTGTGGACTTTGTGATGATTGACTACTTGGACCTGTTGATGCCAGTGAGTGCCAAAGTTTCACCCAATGACCTGTTTGTGAAAGACAAGTATGTGAGTGAAGAACTGCGTAACTTGGCCAAAGAACTGGGATTCTTGATGGTAACAGCTTCGCAGTTGAATCGATCAGCTGTGGAAGAAATTGAATTTGATCACAGTCATATTTCAGGTGGTATATCTAAAATCAACACAGCAGATAACGTGTTTGGTATCTTTACTAGTCGCGCCATGAAAGAGCGTGGCAAGTATCAGATACAGTGTATGAAGTCTCGAAGCTCGACCGGCGTTGGTCAAAAAATTGATTTGGAGTACAATATTGAAACCATGCGCATTACTGATGAAGGCGGAGAAGATGGAGATGCTTATTCGAAGAAACCATCTGTATCCATCATGGACTCAATCAAGGCCCGCAGTCAAGTTAGCCCGGCTAGTGATAACGCAAACACACCTCCATGGGACAGTGCGGAACCAGGCAAAGTCACAGCAGATGTTCAAAGTGCAAAACTAAAACAACTGCTGGGCAAGATCAAAACTGGTTAAGCCGCTGTGGTCACAGCAGTCCAGGTTGTTGCGCCATTGGTGTTGATGTACATTCTGGTGCTGGTTGAGCTGCCATCTGTACGCAGGTATAATGATCCTTGTGCCGCACTCAGCGTTGGCACACCAGAACCAAAGAATACGCCAAGATTAGTAGTACTGGAGAATTTGTAACCTGAACCTGTGGTACCACCTGCAGGCACAGCAGTTCCAGAAAGTATGGTGGCTGCACCCACTGCAGATATTACTGCACTAGACAACAAATTGATACCAGTTACGTTGCCGCCAGTGACGATGTTGCCACCTGTGATGTTGCCTGTGACTGAAACCAATCCACCAGTTAATATATTACCGCCCGTGATGTTGGCTGTACTTGTGATCGTAGAAGTTGCCGAAATCAATCCACCTGTGAGTATGTTTCCACCTGTGACATTGGCAGTGGCACTCATGATGCCGGATGATTTTAAGTTGCCTCCTGCTATGTTGGCAGTGGTTGTGATGTTTGCTGTGAGATTAACGGCACTGACCACATTGCCGCTCAAGCTGAGTCCAGCAGCATTTAAATTGCCACCTGTGATGTTGCCTGTGGCCAAAACAACACCACCAGTTGCTATGTTGCCACCAGTGACGTTGGCTGTAGCCGAAACAAATCCCGAAGTCAACAAATTGCCCACTGTGGTATTGCCCACAAAAGTGTTGCCGGTTGCCACAACACTGCCCACAATATTACCACTAACATACAGATTGCCACTAATGCCAACTCCGCCAGCAACTATCAATGCACCAGACCCACTGCTGCTGCTCACCGCGGTGCTGGCAATGGTCACTGGATTGGTATAATAATTCAGCGGACGATTTAGATCAAAAAAGGTGACAGTGGTACCACCATCTGTGGTCGAAAAATCAAATTGATAGGTGCCAGTTGAGGCCAGAGTAATCACATTGCCACTAATGCCCTGAACTCCTGTTATCCCATTGTTCACCGCAGATGGCAGTGTGATAGTTTGTCCTGAAGTGCCAGTGATTTGTAATCGAACCTTGCCAGCAGTTCCGGCAATGGGCCAAGTATTGGCCACGAATCCCAGGCTTATGTTGCCGGCCATCACAATGCTTTGAAACGGTCCTGCACTGGCATCAAGGGTAATTGCCCCTGATGTGTTGGCAATTTGCACAAGAGTGCCAGATATACCTTGCACTTGAGCATTGTACACCAGATTGTTGCCCAAGTTATTGTCCAATGTGGTGCCAGTCAGTGCAGATTTTAACACAGCTTTGGATTGCAAATCATCTATTTCAGTTTCTGCGTATTGAAAATTCTGTTTGATATTGGTAAAATTGTCACGCATGCCTTGGGTGTTGTTTGACACACCGGCTATGGGATAATTACCATCAATGTTGTTGGGATTGATCTGACTGGTCATAAGTGTTCCTTGTATTAGATATTTATTGCAACAGCATTTCCGCTAAATAATCCAAAGGCCCGTGAACAAATGCAAAAGAAAACACGCAGCATCTTAGAAGAACTAGATAGTTTGTACATAGAACGTGATCGTCGTGCGGTCATTGAAACTCGTGCCAGCAATCTAATCGAGAGTGCTATTCGCTTGATGGAACAGATTGATGCAGAATTTTCTGTTGAACAGGCTGAAAATCTACAACGTAAATTACTCAATGCCATACGTCATAGAGATACTGGCAAGTTCTCACGGAGTGTTAGGAGAACCAATGCAGATATTTGAACTTACCTCTAGCAAAAGAAATTTAAAAGAATACGATCCCAGCAGACCCCCACCCAAAAAAGACTATGGCACAGGCGTGGGTCCAGGTGTGCAACCACAAATGACTGGGACTCCCAGAATAAAAGGAGCCCCGCAGGCCGCCGCGACACCAAGGCTGGCAGCACCTGCAACCAATGCAGTGGCTAACACTACTACTGCTCCTGAACTACAAACAATTGATGCACCAGCACAATTGACAGGACCAGCTGCCACAAAACAATTTGGTACGGACACGTCTGATGTAACTGATGTTGTGGCCAAAGAGAAATCAAATACATCTTCTGCACCAACATTGCCAGCGCCTACAGAAACTCCTGCTGTGGATTCAGCAACAGTGCCCTCTGCTAGGCAAGCATCTCAAGGTATACAAAGCTACCAAAATACGGCTGCTATACCAGTGCCACAACCTTCCCCGGCAAGTTCAGTAGACCCTACTCAAAAATCAAAAGTAACTCCCGTGGCAGCAGCTCCCAGCACACCTGGTGTGCAAGGGTCCAGAATGGCTGCCATAGTGGGTTCCTTGGGCAACAAATTGGCAGCACACAATGCCGCATCAGTTGGACTTAGTGTACCTGATACTGGCGACAACAATGCTTACGGTGACCAACGTGCTGCCGCCGCCAAGGCTGCTGGACCACTCATCAGTCAACAGGCCCGCCAAGAACTAGCCAAGTGGAATCAGGCCATGGCCGCAGCATTGCAACAGAACGGCGTGGCTAGCCCTGCAAAATTGCCCACCCCGACCAAACAAGCCTTGGCCCAAAGTCTAATGAATCAAATATACACCAACTTCTTGCAAGGCAAATTAGGCAAAGATTACAAAAAACTTCCAGAATATGTCAATGGCAAAGCCACACAAGAAGCAGCCGCACAAGTGGCCAAATTAAATAATGCCATAAAAGCCATATTGAATTTTAATGCACCCAAAAGTGCTCCGGCTGCTGAATTACAACGTTGGCAAGATCTGTCACAGGCCACCTACGACATGCGATCGTTATTGGAGTTCTACCCCAAAACCATAGAACATGGTGCTGGTAAAAAAATGCCACTTATTACAAGCATTCCTGGCGGAGCATTTAAAATTGGAAATTACCCATTAAACATGCAGGACACCACAGACAAACTGATTGGTAACATTATTAAAGATCAGTTCAAAGATGGCAAACTACCCAACATTTCAATCGGACCTAAAGGCACATACCAAATTGGCAACCATGAACTTAATCTAGCTGCTGGTGCCGAGGCAAAAGCAGTAAAAATTATCAAGCAACAAACTAGTGATTTAAATCAAGTTGCTGCACCTCAGAAGAAACAACAGCAAGCACCAGTTGCGCCTGGACCAGCTGCTCAACAACCATCTGATATAGCACAGGCGCTGATAAAGATGGGGTTCACAGTTCCACAAGCTGCGGCCATGGCAGCCAAAGTTCCACCAGGCACAAGTGAACAAGATGCTATAAAATTAGGACTTGCAGGTAAACTTAACGAATCCTTGATCTGGAGTGGCAATTTTGACCCTAGCCGAACACTATTGAAAAAAATTAGACAACTATGAAAAGCCTACGCATGTTATTAGAAGGTGGCAATGTATTCAAAGATGCAGATGGCCAACCACTCACACAACGTATCAACCAAAGCGATGTACCTGCCACTGTGGCCTGGCTGGAACAGCTCACAGGTTTGCAATTTCCACGCGAGCGTTGGTTGGGCTCAACCGGCAAGGCCGCCACATCTGGTGACATGGACCTGGCTGTGGACGCTGGTGAAATTTCCAAAGATCAATTGGCTGCCAAACTCACACAGTGGATTGCCAGTCACAAACTGCCTCCTGCAGAGTGGATCAAAAAAGGCGGCGAAGTACACCTGCGCACACCCATTCAAGGACGTCCCGAACTGGGCTATGTGCAAACAGACTTCATGTTCTTCCCCAACCTGGACTGGGGCACATTCTACTACAACCAAGGCGCAGGATCAGCCTACAAAGGCATGAACCGTGCTGTGTTGATGTCAAGCATTGCCAAACAACTGGGACTCAAAATAGGCGCCAATGGTGTGTTCAGTAGGACCAGTAATGAATTGTTGACCATGGATCCTGACGAGGCAGCACGTATGATCCTTGGACCCAGTGCCACACGAGCCAATCTCAGCACAGTGGAAACCATATTTGCTGCCTTGACTCGAGACAAAGATCGGGAAGTCAAGATCCGAGACTTCCGTGAGTACTTGACCAAAGAAGGTTTACCACAGCCTGACGCTGTGACAGAAAATACAGACACCTACTTCCTGGCACGCCTACGTGATAGGATTGTGAACCAAGGCATGCAGCCCTTGGTAGAACGCGAAGCAGCCAATCCCTATAGAATCTACGAAGCTGATGAAGGCAATGTGGGCGGCAGAGCCAAGGGCATTGAACACTTGGAAGATTTAATCTTTCGCAAAGGTTCGCGCGGTGCGACAGAAGCATTGAGCATACTTGATCATGCCGCTGTTAGTCCTGGCACTACAACCAGTGTCAAATGGGACGGCATGCCTGCTGTATACTTTGGACGCAAGCCCGACACCGGAGAGTTTGTACTCACAGACGGATCAGGGTTTGAAGCCAAAGGGTATGATGGACTGGCCACTTCGCCAGAAATGATGGCGCAGATACAGCGCACACGTTCGGGTGATAGAAGTGCATTAATTCAGACCTATGCTAGATTGTTCCCTGCATTAGAAGCAGCATTGCCCACAAACTTTCGTGGCTATGTACAAGGCGACTTGTTGTATCAAAATACTCCGCCTTTGGAATCCGGAAACTATGTGTTCAAACCCAACACTGTACAATATCGTATTCCTGCAAAAAGTTCTCTAGGACAGCGCATAGGCAACAGCGAAATTGGAATTGCCATGCACACCATGTACTCAGATGCAGGTGAACCCAAGCAGCCACTGAAACGGGTGAAGTTTAACGATGTTCCGGGCTTGTTGTTGATTGAACCCATATTTGCCAAAGAAATGACTCCTGACATTGAACAAGTCAAACAAATCAAATCTTTGATTGCCAGCCACGGTTCTGCCATTGATACCTTGTTTAATCCTGCAGAACTGCGAGCACAACAGATCACAGATTTAGCAAAACTGTGTGTGGACTACATCAACTACAGAATTAAAAGCAGTGGCAACTTTGACAATTTGCTGCCAGGATTTGGTGAATGGTTACAAACCAAGGTAAGCCCACGTAAATTTGCTAACATTGTGGAATACTTGCAGAGCCCTACTTCAAACACACAAGGCATGGCAGCGGCATTTACCTTGTTTATAATGTTGCATGATTTAAAATTAGGTGTGCTACGCCAGCTGGATTTAAAGGATCCTGGGCACGAGGGCTGGGTCATGGCCACCCCTGCAGGTTATGGCAAAGCGGTAAATAGATTTGACTTTACAGCAAGAAATGCGGCTAGAAATAATCCACAACCGGGGTAATTTTTACCAAAGGTATAAATAAAAGCAGGTCCACCGAGACCACTTAACCCTAAAGGAAATTTATCATGGCACAATTTACAAAAGTAAATGGAACTACACAACCAGTATTTGCACTGGACGTTGCTAATGGCAGTATATCTGGCACAGCCAACGTTGCGGCACAAGGCCCAGTACAAGTTGCTGGTCCAAAACTGGACTTCTTCTCACTCACAGCCAACGCTGCCCTTACCAATGCTGGTAACGTCAACGGTTACTTAAACAATGTGTTGACAGCAATCCAACAAACTGGCACTATTGCTATGTACCAAGCAGGTGCAACAGCTGGCACAATCAACTTGGCTATCTACCCAACAGGTGCTTACACCACAGCTACCTTGGTTGCCGCTGCTCAAACAGCCAATGCCACAGGCGGCTTGAACATTGGTATCCCAACCGGCAACGTTGCTGCTAGTGCAACATTTACTAACCTGTAATCAGTTTAGTTCCAACCAAACCCTGGACGTAAAAAATCCAGGGTTTCTTTTTGGCGTTAAATATGCACATAATGAAAGTCTTGTGCCGTACCCTTTTTGATTGTACCCATACTGGTGTCACAGGACATCTCCGACCACAACAGTTGCCTTTTGTCACAAAAACAGGACTCACAATTGACACGCCTGAACAGTGGAACCGCAGTCGTAATCAACAACGCAACTGGGAAAGCCTATTGCAAATTGTCAGCTTAAGAACACAGCCCATGAATGTTGTACCGCCTACCAAGCACACGGATGGTTGGCACTTTGCGTTTGAAGTAGAAGCAGAAGGGGTTCTCAGCAGTGAGTTTGGCAGCAGTGATCTAGCAGGGCTGGTGGCAGACTGTGAAGCTGTGCCCATGGTCACAGGCCTGGATGAAGCAGAAGCGGTCACCGCCACACTGCATGCTCAAGGAACCAATCAGAACATTTGGTTTACTGCCATAAATACGTCATTGGAGCCTGACCATGGTTGATACTACTGACATTGAAAAGAAAAGCCTCGAAGCCCACGTGGAGTTATGTGCTGAACGTTACCGCATGCTGGAACTCAAGATAGAAACAGTGGAACAAGAAGTTGGTCACGTCAAACACATGGTCACTGAAGTGCATGGCATTGTGCGCAAGATGGGCGAAAAACGCAACGATCAAATCATTACCTGGGGCATAGGCATCATTGGTGTGCTGCTAGGCATCGTGGGGTGGCTGGCCACTCACTATGTAAAAACACTATGACCCGTGATCAAAAATTAGAACGCTTTGCTGAACGCGAGCTCAAGCGTGTGTACACCGAACTCATAATTGATGACGAACAAGGTGGATATGTAGCGTTTGGACGTTATCATGTAAAACCACAATCAGCAGGTTTTGCTGTGTACCACAATGATGATCTGGTGAGCACATTCAGCAGTAAACGAACAGCCATGTCTTGGTGTGTGGCTGATCATTTACAACAGTACAGACTAGCACAAAACATCCGCATACTGGACAACAAAAAACAAACGCTCACTGCTGATATCCATTGCCGACGCGGGCAAGCAGATGGTAGTAGTCGCCCTGAATTCCGTGAAATGGTGCACACCAAACTTGCACCCAAAATTGAGAACCTTACACTGCTGAATCAAGAACTTGAAAAATGTTTAAATTCGGCTAAATATCTACAACTAAGAGGATTTGCCAAATGAAATTAACCGAACTGGCCACACCAAAAAAGAGCCGCCAAGTAGCCCAAGTATTTGAAAGTTATTTTGGTACAAAAATGCCTGTGAACCGGCTCACAGTGCGTGAAGCACAGGCCATGTTGAAACGTGTGCGTGGCGTGATTGCTGAACATCAGCGTGGCACCGGTCGTCACACCAGTGAACGCAACCCTGCGTATTTGAAACTGGTCATGATGGAACAGGCACTGGCTCACCGCGTGAGCGAAGACATGGTACCACCAGCAGGTGCCGCGATGAAGCCAACAGGCAACGTGGCAGCTGATCCAGCAGCCGCGGCCAAGCTCAAGGCAGCCAAAGACAAACTGGCTAAAGGTCAGGAGCCTTCCCCTGAAGAACAAGAACTAATCAATGCACAGGCCACACTGACTGCCGAAAGCCGTTTGCGTAGAGCATACCAGTTCTTGAAAGAATCCGAAGTTCAGCAGGCACAAGTGGTGTTGGCTGCACAAGACATGGTGGACAAAATGCAATCAATGCTGGAAGACACCACAGAGATGCAATTCAAAGAACTGCCTGCCTTGGTTGACTCAATCCGTAATCAAATTGGCATGGAACAAGCCACACAATTCAACAGTGATGTAACTGCGGCATTGCAAGGCCTTGTGCAAAACTTGCAAGGTTCCAAACAACAGTTAGAAACAGCACTGGGTGTGGTAACAGGTCAACCTGCCGCACTAGACACCAGCATGGCCGCCAGTGGCATGCCAGGTGCTGCACCTGCCCCAGTACCTGGTGCTGAAATGGGTGCCGATGTTGGCGCTGATCTAGGTGCTGAAATGGGTGCTGAAATGGGTGCTGAAATGGGTGCTGAAGAACCTGCACCAGCCGGAGCCGCACTGGGCCGAGCACGTAGATAATGAGAATCGACGAAGTCGAAAATTCAAATTCACTAGACCCAAACAAACTGATGGGTTTGGTGAATTTTCTTTCAGGCCGCGCAGATGACGAAAATGCACAAAAGCAAATCAGTACTGATGCATTTATAAGTGCCGCACAAAGTTTGGGATTTCCAGTCAATCAACGTAATATTATCAGCGTGGTGAGTACGCCACCCTTGGACAGTGTGTTAGAACCAATTGATCCCAGCAAACCTGGTGTGATCATGTACAAAGGTGCCAACACTGGTGCAACCGAGATGCCGGTGAACAAAGCACAAGATATTGTGGCCGCCTCGGCCAAATCAGCTGCCGGCAAAGACCGCGGCGTATAACCATTCTCATTGACACTTGTTAGTAAATACGCTATAATTAGCGAAGGAATATCACATGGCCTATTCAGAAAAAGTAATTGATCACTACGAAAATCCACGCAATGTGGGCAAGTTTGAACTTGACGACACCATTGGCACAGGCATGGTGGGAGCACCGGCCTGCGGCGATGTGATGAAATTGCAAATCAAAGTTGAAAACGGAATTATCACAGATGCCAGGTTCAAAACATACGGATGCGGAAGTGCCATTGCCTCATCCTCTCTTGTTACCGAGTGGGTTAAAGGACGAACACTTGACGAGGCAGCAGCTCTTAAAAATTCAGAGATTGCTCAGGAACTCGCACTGCCACCAGTCAAGATTCATTGTTCTATTCTTGCTGAAGATGCTATAAAAGCCGCAGTGGAAGACTATCGAAAGAAACATTGATTCATGACGGGTCAACGATTTCGTATACTGCTGTATCATGCTGGTGGAACAAAATCTTGGCTGTATCCAGCGGTGTTACATTTGAAAACTTATGTTGATGTAACCTACCCAGAGATTGCTGATCAATTGGAATGGTTGGTTCCTATTCAACAAACATTGACCAATAAAGAGTTACTGGACTATGTGGAACAGCATAAACCTGATGTGCTTTGTACCAGTCATTACATGTGGAATCATGACTACTTGACCGATCAACTGAGCAAAATCAAACCACAGTTATCCGCACGTGTCAAGATCATTGCCGGTGGGCCCAGTATCAACATCAACCTTGACCCAGCATTTTTTGAAAAAAATCCATATATTGATTATGCAGTTTACGGCGCAGGCGAACAGGCATTTGCAGACATAATCAAAAGTCTGGTTGGTAAAACTCCGTTGATAGCATTTAACACTAGCAACTGTGGATGGGTAAATTCCAACACTGGGCAAACAATCACAGCAGATTACAAGTTTGTAAAAATGATCAGTACAAGTCCATTTACGCACAATAGAAAACTGTTTGCTGAAATGACTCGCACTCTGCTGGAACGCAACGGTGTTTTATATCTGCCGTACACCTTGACAAGAGGTTGCCCTTATTCGTGTACCTTTTGTGATTGGAACAGCGGGCTAGGAAATAAAATATCGCGACGAAAAAATACCTACCAGGAAGAAATTGATTTGTTTTACGAATTAGGAATCAAACAAATTTACCTGTCAGATGCCAACGTTGGGCAGTACGACGAAGATGTTGCCATGATAGAGTATTTTGCACAAAAAAATCTGCAACAAAATGCTGGATTCAAAATCAGCGGCAACTACAGCAAACTACGCAAAGATGTAAATTTAAAAATTTTCAACATCATGGCCGAAAGCGGCCTGGTACAAAAAACATTAAATTTTTCCATACAAGACACCAATGAAGAAATATTAAAAAACATTGATCGTCCAGATGTTGGTTGGGAAACTCATGCTGCCATGGCCCGTGAACTGGTGACCAAACATCCTCAGTTGATTGTAAAAGCACAATTGATCTACGGATTACCTGGACAAACTCCCTTGACCTGGCGGCAAACACTGCGTCAGATAACTGAGGCAAACATATTGCCCATTGTGTTTTTGAATGAACCATTGCCGGCCAGTCCTGCCATGTACGACCCTGAGTATCAACGCCGATTTCAATTTGAATATGTAAAATCCACACGTATTGATCCTGGTTTTGATTTTTACACCAGCGAGATTCCTAAAAAGTGTGTGTCTTTTGATCAAAAACAGCTGGTAGAAATGACAGTGCTGTCAGGAGTCTACAATGCACTAAGTGTGATAAAATTTGTGCTGACACAACAAGCCGGGTCGCACATAGAGATTGAGCCAATAATTGATGACTTTTTGACCAGCCACCAGTATCATAGTTTATGCAATAATCTTTATATCAACTGGTCTACCGAACAAAAATTCTATTTCACAAAAGATTTTTCTGACCAGCCGGTTGTGTTGTCATGCGAGCCCATATCATATGGAATCACATTGGCCAAAGACAAAAATTTTATTTTATACATTACAAAATTCTTGTCAAAAGACACATCAAGAAAACTTGCTCATTTAAGATTGCAGCCCAATATCAGTCAAATCATAAGTGAATTATGCAGTGAGATTGACTAGTAAATACTAACATGATAACCATAACTGATCAAGCACAATCTAAAATACAAAAATTGGTAACAACCAAAGGCTATGCCGGCATACGACTGGGTGTAAAAACTACCGGTTGCTCAGGGCTGGCTTATGTGTTAGAATACGTGAAAGAATACTGTGCTGATGACAGTACCATAAACTATGCTCAACCAAATTTTTGTGTTATAGTTGACAAAAAACATGATGTCTACTTGCGTGGCACACAAGTAGATTATGTGCGTCAAGGCCTCAACGAAGGCTTTGAGTTCAGCAACCCCAACGAACGCGACCGCTGCGGTTGTGGAGAAAGTTTTAGAGTTTAACATTGTACAATCCAAAATTTAACTATCAAGCCATACCACGGGAAAACGTCAACGGCCGCAGACTGTATGCCACACCAGATGGCAACCGATTACCGTCAGTGACCACAATACTTGATGCCACCAAAAGTGAAGAAAGTAAGAAAGCTCTGCAGAACTGGCGTAATAGAGTAGGACATGAACAGGCACAACAAATCACAACAGAAGCTGCCAATCGTGGCACACGCATGCACACATATCTTGAACAGTATGTTCGAGACGGTGCAATAAAAGATCGGGGCACAAATCCGTTTTCCTGGGCCAGTCATGCTATGGCGCAAAAAGTTGTGGAACACGGATTGAAGAATGTTTCAGAGTTTTGGGGTATAGAAGTTCCTCTGTATTTCCCCAAGGTGTACGCAGGCACAACAGATGGCGCGGGCATACATTTAAACGAAGAAGCTATATTAGATTACAAGCAGACCAACAAGCCCAAAAAGCGCGAGTGGATTGATGATTACTTTGTGCAGCTATGCGCCTATGCCGAAGCACACAACGAACTGCATGGCACAAACATCCGAAAAGGCGTGGTTTTGATGTGTGTCAAACCCACCCTAGACGAACAAATGAACATGATTTCTCCACCTGAGTACCAGGAATTTGTACTGGAAGGGCAAGAGTTTGATCGGTATCGTGACTTGTGGTGGAAAAAGGTCGAACAGTATTACTTGCTAAATATGTGATACCTCAAGGAATCACACTGTGGCAATTGTACAAGTTTCAAGAATCACCTCCCGCAAGGGCCTATTAGAAGACCTGCCCCAGCCCTTGGCTGGCGCTGAATTGGGCTGGGCCATAGATGAACGTAGACTGTTCATTGGCAATGGCGAACTGGCCGACGGTGCCCCGGTTGTGGGCAACACCGAAGTGCTCACAGAATTCTCAGACATTTTGAGTTTTGCCGGGCAATACACCTACCGAGGAGATGCTGCTGGATACACCGTGCAAACTGGTGCCACATCAGGCACACCAGTCACACAGAGTATTCAAAGCAGACTAGACAGCTACGCAGTGGTCACAGACTTTGGCGCTGTTGGTGATGGGGTAACCGATGACACAGATGCTATCAATCGTGCATTGTTTCAATTGTACTGTGTACAAACCAACACACAAATTAGACGCAGTTTGTTTTTTCCAGCTGGCAAATACATAGTAACTGATACCATTCTTGTTCCCACCTGGGCTAGGCTGTATGGCGAAGGAGCCAACAGTTCAATTATCAATTTTTCAGTACAAAATTGGGCAGCCAACACTGGTTATGCACAAGGTGTATTGGTGTATTATACCAGTACCAGCACTTACTATCGTAGTCTGGCCATTGTGCCAGCTACTGGTATTGCAATTACCAATGCCAGTTACTGGGTTGCTGAATCGTTGCCCAGTTATGTGGTAAGAACAGCAGATAGTCTGCAACAAACTGGAGTAAACATTGGCACCAATGGTGCCACAGCACCCACAAATATTCAAATGAGTGGTATAGGTATCAGTTCTGATCAGATGATCAATGCTGTACTGATTGAAAATGCCACTCATTGTGACTTTGACAGCATGGATTTACTGGGTCCACTTGACACCGGTGATCTTACTACTGCGGCGGATGATATTGCGGCCATTCGCTGGGCCAGCACCACCAGTTTGCCATGTACTCAAATCAATTGGACCAACTGTAGATTTTCTGGGTTCACATACGGCACCAACACTGATCAACAGATCAAAGGTGCAGTGATCAGCAACAGTAGATTTGACACATTGTATCAAGGCGTAGTACTAGGTGGTACCAGTCCTGTCAATGGTGGAGCCACTGGATTCAAAGTATTACACAATGAATTTGACACTGTGTATGTGGAAGGTGTTGTGATCAACAATGTGAGTTTGAATGCCACAGGATATAATATTTTTTATGACGTAGGCAATCACTTCAATGGTGTGAGTATCCCTGCCAGTGCAATTATCAGTATTGATGCAGACAACAATATCAGCGTCGGTGACATGTTTCAGCGCAGTACCACTCAGTCTGTGGTGTATCCTAGAATAAAATTATACAATTCGGTCACTTCAACTATTCCTGCCAGTATTGGTGTTGACAGTGCAGTAAGATCGCAACTGGGAAGCTATGTTAGAAACACTGGTGTTCAGGCCACGCTGGATGTGGGAGCCAGTGGTGCAACATTGTTCAATCAAAGCTCAGTGTACATCAAAGCATTCAGAATGGATTACACAATTGTGAGAGAAACATCAGTGAGAACTGGTACACTCACAGTGGTCAATGATGCTGACGATTCAGCAGGAGATGGATTGAGCTACAGCGATGACTTTGTGCAAAATTCAGACCCAGACGTTAGTTTGGCTGTGACTGATGTGGGCACAACAATCACAGTCACATATACCTCAAGCAGCACTAGACCATCTGGTTTGATTTACTACAGTATTACCTACCTAGGACCAAGCTCTTAATCGCATCTTATGTGGCCTGTTAGTTTTGCCGAAAGGCTAGAGTCTTGGAATCAGCTGAGACAACAATGTCAAACCACCACAGTGGACGCCACAGTGTCCACCATCAATCGCTGGTGGTTTCGGGCACCCTGGTGCGCTTACCATTTGCACTGGGATGATCAGGCAGACTGGCCGGATCCTTGGCAGTTATTGAGTGACAACATGTATTGTCCACTTGCGCGAGGGCTGGGAATCCTGTATACTATAGCAATGTTGGATCGTGAAGATCTGCAGGATGTCTGCATGATTGAGTATTTGGGGGACAATTTAGTCCTAGTTGACCATGAGAAATATATATTGAATTGGGACCCAGATCAAGTGTTAAATATCAGCCTGGAGAAGTCAAAACCCAGACGGCGTGTCAATCAAGAAGAAATAAAACAAAAAATTCGTTAGGAAGAGATGAAAAGCATTACAGTTGTAAAGCGCAGTGGCCTTCGTGAGCCGCTGGCATTGGAGAAATGGCAAACTCAAATTGCCAAAGTATGCGCAGGCATAGCAGACGTAAGTCAGAGCATGGTGGAAATCAAGGCACAGTTGCACTTTTATGATGGTATTACCACCAAAGAGATTGACGGTATTACCTTACGTGCCATTGTGGACTTGATTGACGTGGAATCAAATCCGGATGTGGGGCACACCAACTATCAGTACGTGGCGGGTAAACAACGTTTATCAATGCTACGCAAAGATGTGTACGGTTTATACGATCCTCCTCACTTGTATGACATTGTAAAGACCAACGTGGCCACTGGCCTGTACACTCCTGAACTCTTAGAATGGTACTCAGAAGATGACTGGAACCGCATGCAAGACATGATTGATCATGCCAAGGACGAAAGTTACAGTTATGCCGCAGTGGAACAACTGATTGAAAAATACCTAGTGAAGAATCGATCAACAGGACAAACATATGAAACTCCGCAAGTTAGATACATGGTGGCAGCGGCCACTGTTTTCCATAAAGAAGAACCTAACACAGCTCGCATGCGTTATATCAAAGAGTATTACACTGCCGCAAGTGATGGGCTTTTCACTTTGGCAACTCCTGTGCTTGCTGGCCTTGGTACTCCTACTAAGCAATTTAGCAGTTGTGTTCTTATCCGATCCGATGATGACCTCGATAGTATATTTGCCAGCGGTGAGATGATGGCCAAGTATGCCAGCAAACGTGCTGGCATTGGTTTAGAGATTGGACGACTGCGTCCCTTGGGATCACCTATTCGCGGCGGTGAGATCATGCACACAGGCATGATACCATTCTTGAAGAAATGGTTTGGTGACCTGCGCTCGTGTTCACAAGGCGGTATTCGCAATGCATCGGCCACTGTGTTCTATCCCATATGGCACCTGCAGTTTGATGATCTCATTGTGCTGAAAAACAATCAAGGCACAGAAGAAACTCGTGTGCGACACATGGACTATGGTGTTGTGCTGAGTGCGTTCTTTTGGAGACGTTTCAAGAACAAAGAAAACATCACATTCTTTGATCCTAACCAAGTACCTGACCTTTATGAAGCATTTTATCAAGATACCGCTCGCTTTGAAGAACTTTATGTCAAATATGAAAAAGCGCCCGGCCTCCGTAAGAAAACGATGGCTGCGGAGGAAGTTTTCAAAAGTGGTATTCTCAAGGAACGAACCGATACTGGACGTATCTATCTAGTGTTCATTGACAATGTCATGAGCCAAGGACCATTTGATCCTGAATATCATACCATTTACCAGAGTAACCTTTGCTGTGAAATTCTTCTTCCTACTAAACCCTTTAAACGTCTGGATGACCGTGATGGTCGTATCGCTCTTTGCACACTGGGCTCAATCAACTGGGGTGCGTTCCGTAATCCAGAAGACATGCGCCGTGCTTGTCGTATACTTCAGCGTAGCCTGTGTAACATTCTTGACTATCAAGACTTTCTCTCCATCCAGTCTCAACTATCCAACGACGAGATCCAGCCCTTGGGTATCGGAATCACCAACCTTGCCTACTGGCACGCCAAACGCAGTCTCAAATACGGAGAACGAGACGCCTTGGCTGAAGTCAAGACGTGGATGGAGCATCAAGCCTACTACTTGACCGAAGCCACAGTAGAACTGGCCCGGGAACGTGGTCGTTGCCAAGACAGTGATAAGACACGCTACGGACAAGGCATCTTCCCTTGGGAACTACGTGCCAGAGGTGTGAATGAACTCACAGACTTCACACCTGATCCTGCGCTGGACTGGAATACCCTGCGTGGCAACATGCGAGCCTACGGTGTGCGCAACGCCACACTAATGGCAGTGGCACCGGTTGAAAGTTCAAGTGTGGTGATCAACTCAACCAATGGTATTGAAATGCCCATGAGCTTGATCAGTGTAAAAGAATCCAAAGCAGGCAGCCTCACACAGGTCGTACCCGAGTATCACAGACTCAAGAACCGATATCAATTGATGTGGGCACAACAAGATTGCATTGGCTATTTGAAAACAGCCGCTGTGTTGGCAGCCTACATTGATCAGTCAATTTCAACCAACACATTCTACAATCCTGCACACTGGCCAGATCGCAAAGTGCCCACCACCTTGATTGCCAAGAACTTGATGCAGGCACATCACTGGGGCATCAAGACATTCTATTACAGTCTAATCAACAAGCAGGGTTCTAGAGCAGAAAAGGAAACAGCACCGCTGGAAGCAATAGACTTTGATGCAGCGGAAGACTGCGAAAGCTGTAAACTGTAATCATGGACTTTTTAGATCGCGTGGACTTTAAAAATCACGATGGGGTATATCTCTCCATGCTGAATGATGTTGCCCGTAACCATTTCTACGATCATGTACTGACCGAAGTTCAAGACCAAGACTGTGTGGAAATTGGATTTGGTACAGGACTACTGAGTATGCTGGCCTTGAAGCACGGTGCCCGTAGTATTGTGGCCTATGAGTCAGATCCGGATCGTTATCAACTGGGTAGTGAAATGATCAAACTACTCAGTCTGCAAGACCGCATCACACTGATCAATCAACGCTATGATCACTCTTGTGAGCATGCTCGACCAGTAATTTTCACAGAAACTGTGGACGACAATATCTGGGGCGAAGGCCTTTACAACAGTTTGCCTAGGCAGCCTGGCCAACGATTTTTACCAGGTGAGTATTTTTTAGAAATACATGCTATCCCAATATCTGTAGATGTTGCCAGCAGTTTGACGCAATCATATGAAGAAAATTATTTTTCTCCAGGTGTGGATGTTGAATCTCGGTTTGTGTCATACATCAACCTGTTGCTGTCAAAAAAATACAAAAAAAGTATCAAATCAAAAACAGTGTTGCCCACAGGAGTAAACCAACTGACTCCTGGGCTGACCTACCTAGACTGGATCACCAACAGCACCTGTGTTGGAAGATACACAGTTGATGCCAACGCAGCTTTTGTGGATATACCTGTTCATGAATTGCAAGTTGACACAAGTGATCAACCAGTGTTGATTGTGCCCAGAGCCGGCATGCAACACGGCAGCAACTGTCTTTACCTGGACACAGGGCATTGGAAACCACCAGCCAACCCTGCTGTGATAAATGCTCCCAACAGTAGAGTCACAGTAGAACATGATTTCCGTACAGGAAAAATCTCATATAAAATAAAGGAAAAAACATGAGCCAAGCACAATACAATCTTACCACCAAAACTGATTATCTTCATCGCAAGATGTTTCTTGACCCTGCAGGACCTGTCACCATCCAACGCTTTGAAGAAGTCAAGTACAACAAACTTGTGAAATTTGAGCAAGAGGCACGTGGCTTCTTTTGGATCCCTGAAGAAGTATCGCTAACCAAAGATGCCAACGACTTCAAGGAAGCGTCAGACACTGTGCGGCACATCTTTACCAGCAACTTGTTGCGCCAAACAGCCTTGGACAGTTTGCAAGGTCGTGGCCCGGCACAGGTGTTTACTCCTGTTGTGGGCATTCCTGAACTGGAAGCACTGATGTATAACTGGAGTTTCTTTGAAACCAACATCCATAGCCGTTCATACAGTCACATCATTCGCAATATCTACAACGTGCCCAAGGATGTGTTCAACACCATTCACGACACCAAAGAAATTGTAGACATGGCATCAAGTGTGGGCAAGTACTACGACGAACTACACAGAATAAATTGCCACAAAGAAAACAATCCAGAGTCCGTGACAGAAAAGGCACACATCAAGGCAATTTGGCTGGCACTCAATGCCAGTTACGCACTAGAAGCATTCCGCTTCATGGTGAGCTTTGCCACAAGCCTGGCCATGGTTGAGAATCGTATCTTTATTGGTAACGGCAACATCATCAGCCTGATCCTGCAAGATGAAATCCTGCACCGGGATTGGACTGCTTGGATGATCAATCAAGTGGTCAAAGAAGATCCCCGCTTTGCCGCTGCCAAGGCCGAATGTGAAGCCGAAGTATATCAGTTGTACCTGGATGTGATTTGTGAGGAAAAGACCTGGGCTGACTACTTGTTCCAGAAAGGTCCTGTGATTGGACTCAATGCCAACATTCTCAAGGACTTTGTGGACTACACAGCAGTGGGCGCACTCAAAGAAATTGGTGTCAAGTATTTGGAGCCTGCACCGCGTAGCACACCCATTCCTTGGTTTATGAAGCATGTGGACACCAGCAAGAAACAAACTGCCTTGCAGGAGAACGAATCAACTAACTATGTTATTGGCGTGATGTCTGACCAGTTAGACTACGACGAATTACCAAATTTATAAAAGGAAAATATGTATAAACCTAATCCTGCAATACGAGAGTCGGAAGACTTTCAAAACATTCGCAATGTAATGAGCAAGTTTGAACGCATTGAAGAAAAGAATCGCTGTCTGCGAGTGCAATTTTTAGACTGGTTGTCAGCAAAAATGCACACCTGGGCAGATGGTGTCAAAGCCATGTCGGATCGTATTGATTCACCGTGTATTATTAAACTAGACTCCAAAGGAAAAACAAAATGAAAGCAATAGTATGGTCAAAAGACCAATGCACCTTCTGCGAACAAGCCAAGGGCTTGTTGGAAATGAAAGGCATAGAATATGAAGTACGCAACATCAGTCAAGACTGGACACGTGAACAACTGTTGGAGTCAGTGCCCACTGCACGATCAGTGCCACAGATCTTCTTGGATGAAGAGTATGTGGGTGGATTTCAGGAACTGCGTCAAAGGTTGATGTAATGCCACAATTCACATCTGACTGGTTCAGCAATGCACTGGTCAATTTTGATTACATCACCAACTACTTACAAAAACAAAAAACAGTTGACAGCATATTGGAAATAGGCAGCCACGAAGGCCGTAGCACCTGCTGGATGTTGGAAAACATGCTGGCAGACACAGGCACCATTACCTGCATTGATCCATTTGCTGACCGTCCGGTCACAGCATTCAGTTATGATTCAATCCCTGAAGATCGCAGTATTGAACAAATCTTCCGTACCAACACAGGAGAGGTTAAAAAACCTGGACAAACTGTGGAAGTGCATGCCAACATGAGTTTCCCTGCATTGGCACAGCTGATTGTGGATCAACGTCAGTATGACTTCGTCTACGTGGATGGTAGTCACAACGCAGATGATGCACTAGCAGATGCTGTGATGTGTTTTGGATTGTTGCGCCCTGGCGGCGTGATGTTGTTTGACGACTATCTCTGGGAAGATGAACAGCATTACCTGGGTCGTTGCAAACAAAGTATTGATGCCTTTGTGAACATGTTTTATCACAGGCTCAAATTGGGGTTGGTAAATTATCAGTTGGCAATAGTTAAAAAGGAACTAGAATGAGCATCGAAGCGGGAAAAACATACACCATGCGCATGGGCTATGGTGAAGAAATAGTGGCCAAAGTCACAGCATATGACAGCAGTACTCTCACCCTGAGCAAACCTGTGGCAGTGGTGCCTGGACAGCAAGGCATACAACTGATGAATAGCTTGTTTACCGCAGATCCCGAGTCGGATGTCACGGTAAATAGATCTAGCGTGGCCATGATTGCTCCTGTGCGTGAAGACGTGGGGGACAGTTACCTGGAAGCCACAACAGGCATCAAACCTGTGCGCAGTAAAATCTTAATGGGATAACATGCCAGCAGTGCAACGTCAAGGGGATCCAAACTCATCAGGTGGTGTCAACACCTCGGGTGTGGCTTCGGTACGTGTGAACGGCCGTCCCATTGTTGTACCTGGTATTTCAGTAACCCCGCATCCTTGTTGCGGACAACCCGGTTGTGGCATACATTGTTCAGCAGTGACTTCGGGTGGTTCAGGATCTGTACGTGCAGGTGGGAAGCCCGTCATACGTGATGGCGATTCAGACACCTGTGGTCACCCTAGAGTAGCAGGTTCTAGCACAGTGAGAGCAGGATAATGGCAGAGTCAACAGCAACACCACTACAACTCACAGCAGGTGTGGGATTTTACGCAGGCAATGCCATAACAGCCAACACACAATTGGCCAACAGCATTGCCAGTTACAACTCATTAGCACCCATAGCCAACTTGATCTACACCATTGGGCAAGCCGCAAGCAATGTGTCATTGAGTATTGGTGCAGGTACCCTGGCCAATCTCAAGACGCTGGGAGCCAATGTGAGTGGCAACTATTGTCCTGCGTTAGGTGACAGTGTGCCCAGCAATGTGTCCTGGACCGTGGGCAATGCCGGTTATGCTACTACTATTACCACAGCAGCCAGCACTCAATTGGGCGGCGGCGATTTTGGAAAATTTGCACAGGCATTTGGTGCCGCTCAGGGATATATCAGTCTCACAAACAATGTCATACTCAGTGCAGTCAATGTCAACAGTGATGACTATCTTGGTCCCACATTCACCAACATGAACAATTTGATCACTGGGGACATTGCACAGGTCAACTTGGCTTTTCCAGCATTTGGGGCCGACCTTGCAGACACTGGGGATTTGATCGACTTTGAAAATGTTGATCAGTTTGGCACACCAGCTGTGTTGTTACATCAATTGGCTGTAAAAGGCAACATGTTGAATGGATCAACCCCGTGTGTGACTGAAGCGTTAAAAGCACAAGGACTCACAGATCAAAACATTGCCGACTTGGTGAATCTCAATGTACAAAGCCTGTTCAACCCCACGGGACTGACCAAAAATGCTTTTGATGTTCTTCAACAGCGAGCTTATCCTGCACTCTGTACAGTCACTGGCGCCTGTTTGACCAATGTACTGAGTATTCTCAATTGTACCACACCCAACATCACACAGATGTGTGAGTTGTTGAATCCTGCCAAAATATTTCCCACAAGTTACAGCAGTCTCACACTGCCCACACCTGATGGTCCTGTGTTGATATATGACACCACGGGTGCAGTCAACACTGTTATTGCTCCTATATTGAATTCAGGCACATTGGCACCTGTAGGGTGTGATGACTTGGCAAAAATTATACCTGCAGCCAATGCCGCGGCCAACCGTGCCTTGCAGATTTCTTTTCAACAAATCAAAGGCATACGCACCACCACTGCACCTAAACTGGCGGCAATACTACAATGACCACAATAACACAAACCGCCGCAGAAACTGCGGCATATTCACAAAAACTAGGCACACTCAAAGGCCTGGACTTGGTGGCCAATACCACAACACCTGTGCCTGCCGCAGTGGCCACTTACTATGCCACAAACTTGGCGCTGGGCTCAGGACCCAGCGGTACTTTTTTGACCACAGACTTTTTTGGATCAGCTGCTGGCATTCCCTACAACACTGATTTGACCACAGTTACCAGCACCATCACAGCACAACTTACAGCCGGCACACTCACAACACTCAATACCATTTATTCTTACATGAAGACCCTGGTGAGTACTGCCACTTACGGTGTGCCACCCACAATTACTCTTCCTGCTCCTTACAACGTACCAACCTATGCCACATATGATGCAGCATTGGCTAGATTGATAACTGAGGCCAATGCGGCCATTGGCACAGCCATCACTGCCATGGGCACTGCAACCACAACATTAAACACCGCATGGACCGAAATGGTTACTCACAGCTATAACGAATCCATATTTCAGACTAAGGCCAGCATTGACTATGCCACACTCACTGCTGGCGCTCAATTGCCCATCACTGCTTTTATTCCTGCCTTGGCCGGATATGGCAAAGACACGCAAGAAGGCATGGCTGCACAGTTTTTGGAAAGCATTGCCAACACAGCCAATGAATCGGGTCAGGCCCTGGTAGGTGCGCTACGTGAAGGACGCAACACCGCTGGATTGGACAGTATTGGACTCAAGTCTGACAATGGCGTGCCCCAACAACCTGCCTCAGTGCCACCACAGGCCACGCTGAGCGGCAGTGAATACACACCTGCAGAAGCCCGAGCACAAGTGTAAAAAAGTAGTACTCTAGTAGTACTTGACCAAAAATTCCCTTTTTGCTATAATAGTGGCATACAAAGCAAAAAGGAGCCAAAATGTACTACATTGTTTCTAGAGGTACTGGACTTATTGTAACAGATGGTCCCATGAAAACCCGTGCATACAAAACGTTCGGTGCCGCACGTGCCACCCGCACTCGTCTTTGCAACAAAGCAGGGTGGAGCGTGGACCAACTCAGCATCATTGCCACCAAGTACTACACACCCAAGATGGTTGTACGCACCAATCTCATGACTGGCAAAGAATTCCTGGAAGATGTCAACACCCCCAACTGTTGCTCACCCGCCAGCGAAACTTTCTGGAGCATGTAATACTTGAGTATTACCTTTTTGGCGGTTGACCAATAATTGCCAAAATGCTATAATATGAACATATTGTAACAAAAGGAGCCTGAGATGACATACGCAACAATCCAAGAAGTCAACACTGCCATCATGTTTGGCAACTTCACAAACGAACAACTCAACAGCATTGTGAGTGCGGTGCAGTATGCTCGCGCTCAGTTGGGCAAGCAGAAAATCCGCACGTTCACCAAAGGTGACACAGTCAAGTTCACCAGCGCCAAGCGTGGTGGCCTTGTGGTACAAGGCACAGTGACCAAGGTGGCCATCAAGTATGTCACAGTCAAAGACGGTGTGATGCTGTGGAAGGTGCCCGCTAACATGTTGGAGGCCGCATAATGGTCACATATCAAGGTCAACAGTATTTTGTGATTTCTACATATGGAGAGATAGTAGAGATTGCGCCTACCCGTCACGGTGCCGGGTCGTTCATGGTGCACCAAAATTTTTTGAAGGCTGCATAATGAATGAATGGATATTGATCGTTGCCATGCTCAGCCCCGGTGGCAACTTCATAGACAAAGTGCCTGTGACCATGCCCACCAAAACTGCATGCGAGCGAGCAATCAAAACACTGCCCAAAAAAGGTGAGCACCCAATGGGTGTGCAGTATCGAGGCGTGTGTGTGACACAGGCACACTGGACAGGCACTGAGCCAATGAAAAATGTTCCACTTGATTAACGGAGAGAAACATGGGACTTGACATGTACGCATACGTGGCCGCCCGGGCAGGCCAGCAAGCTGAATTTTACGAAGGCTCTGAGTGGGATCCAGATCACAAAGAACACCGCAACCCCAATGTCAACAAGCCAAGAGACATTGCATACTGGCGCAAACATCCCAATCTGCATGGCTGGATGGCACAACGATGGCTCCGTCGTGAAGGTAATGCGCTACGTGAAACAGACAACTTCAACGGCATTGAATTCGAGCTCACTGCTGAGGACTTGGATGATTTGGAGTTGGCAGTGAAAAAACGTCAACTGCCGGCCACATCGGGATTCTTTTTTGGCAGTGATGCAGATCAGCACTACTACAATGAAGACTTGAAATTCATCCAGGCCGCCCGTGCAGAAATGTTCTTGGGTTTGAAAGTATTCTATAATTCATCATGGTAACCCTGTAAATATATGAATGACATTGACTTCACACACAAACAATTCAACGGTATCCCAGTGGCAGCCGATTGGATAAGGGACCTTGAAAGTTCTGACAGTCGCTTGCACAAAGAACGAGTGATTGAGAAAGCCTTGATGGCGGCAAAATTGGGCAGTGCAAATGCCCAGTGTTTTTTGTTCAATTGCTATCAAGCCTACAATCCCTACTACACATTCCATGTGCGACAAGTGCCCGAAAGCGAGGGCATTGAACATGCGGAAAATCCCTGGCCTGTGTTTTGGGGATTGTTGGAAGGCCTGCGCACAAGAACATTCACTGGACATCGTGCTAGAGATGCTATCTTGGAAACAATGAAACAGTTTGACAGTCTAGAATGGAACAATCTTTGTAGACGTGTACTCATAAAAGACCTGCGCTGTGGCATTTCAGAAAAAACTTTGAACAAAGTGCTGGGCAAAACACAGTGGCGGATTCCTGTGTTCTCATGCCAACTGGCACAGGACTCAACGGACCAACCCAAGAAGCTGAAAGGCATCAAACGCCTGGAATGCAAACTGGATGGTGTGCGTGTGTTGGCAGTGGTACAAGGTACCAGCGTTACATTGTACAGCCGCAATGGCAAAGAGTTTGAAAACTTTCCGCAGATTGCTCAGGCCATAGAAGACAATCGCAAGGCATTTTTTCAAATTCCACATGGCGGTCGTTTTGTATTGGATGGTGAGATTGTGGGCGAAAGTTTCCAGAAGTTGATGAAGCAAGCACATCGCAAATCGGACGCTGTCACTGACGGCATGATATATCATGTGTTTGATATCATACCGCTGGACAGTTTTGTTGAAGGTCACTACAACGCACAACAATACAAACGCATTGAAATGTTGGAATGTGTACGTGCCTCGTTGCCTGCGGAAGGTGCTATCCAGATCATGAACGGTCTGGAAGTGGACCTGGACACAGCCGAAGGGCATGATATCATGAACCGTTATGCTGAAGCCGCTGTGGAGGGTGGATTTGAAGGCATCATGATCAAGAGCATGGATGCACCGTACCTGTGCAAACGCACAGATTCATGGATGAAATGGAAACCCACAATCACAGTTGATTTGAGCATTGTGGGTTTCGAACAAGGTACTGGTCGCAATGCTGACCGGTTGGGTGCTATAATCTGTGAAGGAGATGACAATGGAAGACACATACGAGTTAATGTTGGCAGTGGCCTGTCTGATAGCGATAGGGATGAGTACTGGAGCAGCCGGGATCTTCTTCTTGGTCACTTGGTGGAAGTGCAAGCTGACGCAGTTACGCAAAACCAAGACGGATCATACAGTCTGAGATTCCCAAGATTCTTGCGCTTTAGAGATTTTGAAGCCGGCGAAAAAGTATGATCAATTTAAAATTTGCAATTGAGTATCCTTTGACCAGGGTGTCATTCAATCATATTTTCAATCGTGTTTGGAGTACGCCATTCAAACACAAATATCTTGAATTGGAAGTATTTCAAGACTGTGAAAATCTATTGCATTTTAATTTTGATTGGACCACTAGATGTGACCATGCAGGCGTTAAATTAAAATTAGGCTTATTTGGCTACGAGCTGACGTTTAATCTATATGACAGTAGACATTGGGATTATCATGCCAACACCTGGGCAGCCAATGACTAAAAAAATCTACTACGAAAAACGTGGACGTAGGTATGTGCCTGTCATGGAACATGACTATGAACTCATGGATGCTATGCCCCGGGGCAACCATTTGATCATGTGCTATCCCGGCGGCCGTAGCACACGCTATAACATTGATCCTGCCTTGGCACCAATGATAGCCGCTGGTCGTGTGGCTGAAGACAAGATGAGTGAGGCAGTGCGTAAGGCCAGTGAAATGCGTCCACGCCGGAAAGAACTCACACATGATCAACAACGTGCCTGGACTCGGTTGAACCGAGCCATGGGTGATGACATCTATACCATTGAAGTGGCCAGTGCTAGAGACATAGCCGAAGCCGGTCTAAAGGCCATGCAAGCAGAAGCCGAACAATTACTAACCAATCCTGCAGTGCGACTGGCCTACGAGCAGTTTCTCCTGGTGTGTGAATTAACTAAAAAACAAGTTGACAACACCTGACTTGTGCAGTATAATAACTGTGCATGACCAGGGAGGTGGGTTGTTTAATGGGCACTGTAGGAATAGATCTGTAACCGGTCCTGCCGTGCGCCGTGGCATCAGAAACGTAAATCCCGTAGGATGAG
>Ga0209296_1000057_pt1 | contig 100418 bp, 134 predicted proteins | sample S_130206_EF_Meta_FD_187319 | JGI IMG/M metagenome (GOLD analysis project Ga0209296, IMG submission 187319) | Freshwater microbial communities from Lake Simoncouche, Canada to study carbon cycling - S_130206_EF_MetaG (SPAdes) (version 2) | ecosystem: Environmental > Aquatic > Freshwater > Lake ... | reverse complement strand
ACTAGTGGTTCATCAGGAACATCAGGTTCATCAGGAACATCAGGAGTATCAGGAACATCAGGTTCATCAGGAATAAGTGGAACTAGTGGTTCATCAGGAACATCAGGTTCATCAGGAACATCAGGAGTATCAGGAACATCAGGTTCATCAGGAATAAGTGGAACTAGTGGTTCATCAGGAACATCAGGTTCATCAGGAACATCAGGAGCATCAGGTTCTTCAGGTTCTTCAGGTTCATCAGGAATAAGTGGAACTAGTGGTTCATCAGGAACATCAGGTTCATCAGGAACATCAGGTTCTTCAGGTAAATCAGGAACTTCAGGAACATCAGGAGTATCAGGAACATCAGGTTCTTCAGGAATAACAGGAACATCAGGTTCAAGTGGTGTAAATGGTACTTCAGGAACATCAGGAGCTGCTGGTACTAGCGGTGTATCAATTAATGGTACAAGTGGTATTAGTGGTGGAGCATTCACCAACCAACCAAACTATTTAGTATACACAGTTAATGGTTCAACAGTACAGAGTGTATCATTCCTATACGCAGACATTACAAATAGTAGATTTGGAGTTGGAACAACATCACCAAGTTATCCTTTACATGTGGCATCTAACGTAAGTGGTATTTCAATATACGCAGCTAATGATATTGTCGCATACTCAGACGCAAGAATTAAAGGAGATGTCCAATTAATTGAAAATTCATTAGAAAAGATACAACAAATTAACGGTGTTACTTATATAAGAACAGATATTGATAACGATAACAACAGAAGATATGCTGGTGTAATTGCTCAAGATGTTAATAAAGTTTTACCTGAAGTTGTAAATACAGATAAAGAAACAGGAATCATGTCAGTGGCTTACGGCAACATGAGTGGATTGTTAATTGAATCAATAAAAGAATTGGTAAACAAAGTTAACGAACTTGAAAAACAATTAAACGAACTTAAAAAGTAATTGATATGGCATTACCAAGTACAAATTTAGGTTTAGATGATATATACCAAGAATCAACACCTGGTTTCTCCACAAGCGAAAGTTTGGGGGGAATATCATATAACTCATGGGCTCAAGGACCATTGGGTTCATCTACCTATACCTATAATGGTTATGGAATGGATGGCTCAGGTGGTGGAGTACCATTAGGGGGTAATGTTATATATAATTTTCCTGATTTAAGTGGTTCAATACCTGACCCAACATCTTTTGCTGAATTCCAAAACAACCAATTTTATTTTGATGGAACTACATTTGATATCAAGTTTTCATATACTAATACAAAAACAAATCCTCCACCATTCCCACCACCACCAGTTGACAATGGTGTTACAGTACAAGTAGACTGTTATGACTATAGTGGTTTATATAAGGTTCATAATACTTTCTCAATAAATGCTCCAGCACCATCCTCTGGAGGAGCAACAACAATACCTGGAGGCGCAACAACCAGTCCTTTAGTGGACAATGTTTATTGGAGTATTATAGTAAACACAAATCCTGGTAATACTATAGGTAATATAGCCTTTAGTGTTAATGGTACTACAGTAATTAATGTTGGACCTGGTGGTGGTAGTTTTACTTGGCAATCAGCAACTGCGTCACAAGGATTTACCAATAGTAGCGGAATTCTTTATAACGTATACGTAACATAAACAACTTTTAATATATTTATAATATATGGCATTATTAGCATCAATTACACCGGTATCAATTTTAACTAAAGAAGCCTCATATCTTAGAGCAAGTATCAGTAGATATGATTTAATGGCGTCAGAATGTTATGTCAAATATGACCTCTTGAATTCTTCAGGAGAATATGTATTTGGTGAGACTTATAAATTATCACCATCAGTATTACAAAGTTGGGGAACTGATGATAAGGTAATTATACAAGCAATTGCTTCCGATAGAGGAATGACAATTACAGGATATCCTACAAGTATTTAATACTGAGAATAACTTTTTTCCTCAACAAACTCTGAATTATATTTCAGATTAATTTCTTTTTTAATTTTAGCTCTTTCATCGTTAGTTTTATAAACTTGTCTTGCTAACGAAATGAATTCAAGACCAAAGTCTTGTTCATTTTCTTTTTCTCTAATATAATCCTCAATTTGCCAAAGTTTTAAATTAATTTGAAATAATTTTTTATATTCATCAGAGGACAAATCAAATGTATTATCTGATGTAATAATTTTTTTTAAGTAGTTATGTTCTTTTTTAATATTGAATAATTTAGATTCATCCAATATGTTTCTTAATTTTAAATCTAAAATTGTTAGTTTATCAACAATTTCACCAATTGAAACTTCTATTTTCATAATAAATGTTGTATTTTATTTATTACCATATCTGAGGTAATTGATTTATGACATTCAAATTGTCTGTCTGTTCCTTTATGTTCTGGACACCAATTCCAATCACCCTTATCAAATTTAAATAAAGGATTATTCCAACACCCATTACAAACAAAAGGATTTGTGATTCTTGTACAATTAATTGTGAATTCATGGTTAGGTTCAGTAAAGTTAGAAATCATAACAACGTGTTTACCTAATGCCCAACTTAACCAAGACAAACCACTTGATAAACCAATAACAAATTCACTATGATGAATTACATTCATTGTATTTTCCATTGAGTCATCTGAAATGTTTTCAACACCCTCAACACGGTCACCATCTTTAGATATATTAACAACTTTATAACCTTTAGTTAATAAGTAGGAAGTTAAATCTTTCCATCCTGTTGGGTTATTCCATAGTTTACAACCTGCAGTTGAATTGGTTGCAATACAAATATATTTTTCAGAATACGGTCTTTCTTTTGGTTCAAAATATACTTTGGAATGAATTTCTTTAAAATCTAAACCAAGAATATTTGAAGCCGTTTGTTGTAATGGGATTAAATTAGGTCTAATAGGTTCTTTTTCTTTATCGTAAAACCATCCAAACGTGTATTGTGCAAATATGTCATTAACAATAGTTCCTGGTTCAACAAATATTAAATTAGGATATACTTTTTCTAATAAATTATTTTTAAAAGTAGAAACAATAACATCACAATTATGTTTTTTTCTAAATTCTTCACAATAAGGTATCCAAGCAATCGTATCACCCAATGAAGATGAATCAAATGATATTAACACTCTTTTACCGTTAAAATCTAATTTACCATCATAAAATGGAACACCATCTTTAAGTACTTTAATTCTCCAATCTGTAAAATATTTTCTATTAAGTTTTACCCAACTATTTGGATTAACGTTGTTTGTGTAATAGATAGAATCATTTTCATCATACACCTCAACGGAACATTCACCAAAATTTATATCACCTAACAACTCAACAAATAAACCATTTATGTTATGTAGATTAATTTTAAAAACTCCAAAATTATTTTTATTTTGTGACACACTTTCATACGTTTGAATGTATAAATCTTTAGTAACATCAGAAGTGTATTCTTTTTTTACTAAGAGAGATGTTTCAAACATTTTAATCATCCTATTAACAACGATACTCCAATCGTATTTTTTACCTGTAATAGACGCATTAAGAGCATTGTTATTATAATCATCTAAAACACTTTTTATACCATCTTTAACATTATTAGAATCTCTTTGAATTTTAATAAAACCATCTAATTTTTGACTACCATCATAAGTACCAACAACTGGTAGCCCACATGATAATGCTTCCAATATGGTTAAATTTGGATGACCAGCTTCCAATATTGATGGGTGTAAAAATATTGAATGTTCTTGATATAGTTTTAAAATTTCTTCTTCATTAGGATTATTACATACCAAATTTATTTTATTATATTCTAATAAATCTGGATTTGCATTAAAAAAAGTCATGTTATTTTCAGGACCTGCAATTGTAATAGGAAGGTTTAACATCTTTGCCGCTTCAATTGCAAATCTAAACCCTTTTCTATCATAAGAGTTATCACCACCAATACCATTATTAGCTAAACATAAAAGTTTTTGTTCATTCCTAATTAATTTTTTAGGTACAAAATATTCCGAATTAACACCATGAGATAAGTAAAATAATTTATCAGTCTCCTCAAAGAAATCAACTAAAAATTCAGCATGAGTAAATGATATTACAGAACGTTTCATTGCTTCCAAATTTTCTTTATATCTAAAAGAATCTTTTCCGTGATGAACAACATGATGGTCATGTAATGAAAATACATAAGGTATACCACGATTTGCAGCTTCAATAGCTAAATTAGCCATGTGTATATGAACAATATCGGTTTTTGTTATATCAACATCGTTGAGATATTTTATTTCACATTGATGACCTAATTTTTCAATGTTTAACTTATATTCCCATATAATTTTTTCAACAGCTCCCCACCCATTTGGGGGAATAGAAATAACGCCAGGTGTAACTTGAGTAATATGCATAATTTTACTTTAATAATACAAAATAAAATTGTAGTAGTAAATTAAACTACTACGGTTTTTTGTCTACCATCATTCCAATAACTAACATCTCCATACCAAGTTAAGAGTTCTTCACCAATTTCAATATCACGATGAGATATAAATTTAAAAGTTCTTTTTTCAATATCAGAAACCCAATAACAATTTGCGTTTTCACTATGATTATAGAAACAACCATAACCTAACGCAATAACTTGTTCTTCAGGTTCAGTACCTTGTGGCCAATTAAAACGGTAATCAATTAAAAGTGGGCTACCTTGACCTTTAAGAATTGGTAATGTTAATACAGGACACTCTTCAAAAACCTCACCAGCAAAAATTTTATCTGACGCAAAAACACCTAATCCATGTATTGGACTTTGTTTTAAAATTATTTTTTTTGGTTGAATAATGAAAATATTATTATTTTCCATTTTTTATCTTTTTGTAATTAAAATTAAACTATTTAAAAAATTAATTGACTCTATTTGTGAACCCCAACTTATTTTGTTTTCGTCTTTTAATTGTTGTATATGTAAATCATCTCTTCTAGCATAATCTTTATAAAAATTATTTAAAAGTTGACCTTCAAAATTTACATCATCTATTATTTTTTTAAAAAATTCCATTGTTGAATTTGGTTTTAATAACCCACCACCAAAAGAATCCCAATATGATGTACAAGAATCTTCAACAATATATAATCCTTTATTTGATATGTTTTTAAACATGATATTGAATGTTCTAATAACGTCATAATTCATGTGTGAACCGTCATCAATAATTAAATCAAATGGTCCGTATTTTTCAGATATTTCTGATAAAAAATGTTCGTTTGTTTGGTCACCAATTTCAACAAATATTTTTTCTTCTTCATAATTTTTACATTCAGGTCTAATATCTATACCTAAAATAGTTGAATTAGTAAAATAATCTTTCCACATTTTAAGTGATTTGCCTTCAGCAATACCAATTTCTAAAATTTTAATATTATCATTCCTATTAAAATTTATATATTTTTCATATTTATTTAAATAATCATGAAAAACTGATGATTTATCAGTTCCATATTCTAATCCGATTTTATCCAAATTTTTCATTTTTTTAAATTCCATTTAGTAATTAATTTTTCATAATCATTTTTATTTTTTTCTAAATTACTGTTAAACCCATTTTTAACAGTTTGTGACATTAAATGAGTTGCTATTGAATCCCTTACTACAGCGTGTTTTATATTGTTGTATTTTAAGATTTCACAATAATCATTATCTTGATAATATAAATCAAAATTTTCATCCCAAGGATATACAATATCCCACACCCGTTTTTTCATAATTATAGACCAACCCATTAAACCTTCACTTACTGAATAATTTTCCCAATAATCTTCATCTGTGTTTTTAAAATGACATTTAAAATGTTGGGAATATAAATATGGGTCTTTAGGTGAAAAAGACTCAATATCAGGTCTTTGTTTATGAACATCATATATTTTACTAAACCAACCACGTTCATAAAAAACATCATTGTTTGTAATTATAACCCAATCTGATGATAAATATGGGTTTGCTTTATTTAAAAAAAGATTGTAATTAAATGATTCTTCAGGTGTTATTTCATTAACAACAACATCGTCATATTTAAATTTAGAAACTAAATTTTTTTCTTTACAAGACTCAATTAAATGAACGTTAAATTTAAAATCTTTTTCAGAATCATGTATTGAATGTAAAGTAAGTTTTGTTAACTCTCTTAATGTTTCATTTTTAGAATTGGCCAAACAAATAACATCAATATTCATAAATTATTATATAATTTCAAATTTAGGACAAGGAACAATAAATTTACCACCACCAATTAAAAAATCTTTTTCTCTTTCAACAAACTCACTAATAAAATGCCATGGTAAAACCAAAAGATAATCAGGTTTTTGTTTTCTCATTTCTTCTTCAGAATATATTGGTATATTTGTTCCAACAGTTTTGAGACCCCATTTATATACACTACGTTCAGCAATACCATCAATTAAAGTATGGTCTAAACCAAAATATTGTAAAAGGGTATTACCTTTTGTAGATGCTCCATAACCCCAAATCTTTTTACCTTTTTCTTTTTCAGATTTAATAAAAGAAACAGTTTGTTCTTTTAAATCTAATATACGTTGATAAAAATTCATCCAAGTATCAACCGAATCAAGTTTTAATTTTTCTTCTAATGTTAATAACGATTGGATTCTGAAGTTACAAACATCTCTATGAGGTTGAGTTGCAAATTTTGTCACATCACTATTTTCTTTCATTACATAAACTCTAAACGAACCACCATTAGTATCGTTTAATTGACAATCAACAACTTTAAAACCATTAGATTCCATTAATTTTTTTATGTTAAATAATGAATAGTAATAGATATGTTCATGACAAATATTGTCAAATGCTAATTGTTCTATCATTAATGGAGTGTAACTTAATTGTAACACCCACAATCCATTATCGTCTAAGATTTCACCAACGTCTTGAATAAATTTATCAGGTTGTTCCAAATCATAAAACATTGCAATTGATGTTACAACTTTAACTTTTTGTGAACCAAATTTTGATTTTTTATAAACATCTGCGGAAAAATAATCTTGAATAACTAAATTTGATTTTTTTTCTGATTCATCTTTATAAGTGTTGTCAACGGGGTCAATACCTATTTTAATAATATTATTTGGTATAAAATCAAACATAGTACCATCATTACACGCGATGTCAACCCAAATATCATTTTCTTTTAATTTTTTAACATCTAAGATTGAATTTACAATTCTTTGTAATTCATTTTTCATGCTTTGGTTAATACCTGAACGGTACCAATATTTACCATACATTACATCTAATGGTGCTGTTTTTTCTAGCCTAACATTGCCTGTGGTTTCATCAAGTATCATTTTCATTTCTACTTTACCACCACGTGGTTCATCATTTTCATTTAAAAAATCAGAGACATATAGTTCTCCCAAATTGAATAGTTCTTTCATTTTATTTTATCATTAATCATTATTTTTATAATATTATCAATATTATTAGTTGTTTCCCACCCTAAATTATTTTTAATTTTGGTGGTATCAGATACAAGTATAATATCATTTTTAGGTCTAATAAAGTCTTTATCTTCTTCTATATGGTTTTTATAATCTAAACCAACGTAATCAAAGGACTTTTCAATAAAGTCACGTATGGATGTTAATTTTTCACTTCCTAAAACATAGTCAATTGGATTATTTGATTCCATAATTAATTTAACAGCATCCATAAAATCACCGGCATAACTAATATCTCTATAAACATCAATATTACCAAGTTTTATAGAATTTGTTTTTTTATTTAAAATATCTCTAATACCTAAAACTATTTTTTGTGTCAAAAATTTATCACCTCTTTTTTCAGAATCATGATTAAAGAAAATTCCTGAACAACAAAATAAATCAAACTCTTCACGGTATTCTTTTATTAAATTATGTGAATATAATTTTGTAATACCATATGGGTAAATTGGTGATGTAGGAGTTTCTTCATTAATTTTATTTACTGTACCTCTACCATACATCAAAGAAGACGATGATTGAAAGAATCTTATTGATTTATTAATTTTTAATATTGAATTAAGAAAATTTTGAGGTATTAAACAATTTTGTTGATAAGAGAAATCTAAATTGTTGTATGGGTTTAAAACATCAGATACACCTGCAAAATTAAAAATATGTGTAGGTTCAATTTTTGAAATTAAATGTTCAACATTTTTTATATCTGTCAAATCTAATGATATTGTATTTTTTTGTGACGAGCTTGTATTTGGTTTTATAACACCAAATACTTCATACCCATCTAAAAATAATTTTTCACTTAAAAATTGACCATCTTGACCTTTTGAACCAAGAATTAATGCTCTTTTCATAAAGAAATAAATCTTTCAATACCGTCAATTTTAGATTTTTTAGTTGTTTTTATATCTTTATGCGTTGGATTAAAATCATAATCACATACATAATAAAAATCTTCAAAACGTTCTTCATCCTTTAAATACGTATTAATACTTGCTGATGATAATTCTAAAAATCTTGGTTTACAAATTGACTGAGCCATAGCAGTTGGAGCTGTTAAATTACCAACATAAAATTTACAAGAATTGAGAGCTGAATAGTAATCTGAAAATTTATCAAATCTTACATATTCAACATTATCTTTAAATGGAAATTCTTTCCATTCAACATGATTTGTGTCAAAACCAACAAACACGCAATTATTTTTTGATACAACATCCTCCCAAGGAAAAGTGTTATGAGTATTTTTAAAACTTCTGTGAATTATAACTTTATCTTTAAAAAAATTATTTTCTTGGTCATGAAAAACCCATTTATCAATTTTTGATTGTATTGGTAAACCGTAAAAACTACAAAGTAAATCAGTCCAACTAACCGTCAATGTTTCATTTTCTAAACCCCATCTCCAAGTACTTAAATTAAGTACGTTTTTAAAATTTGGGTCATGAATTTCAAATTTATTAATATATGGTTGAGATGAAATTAAATCGTATAAATCATCATATACTAATTTAATATCTCTATAAAAAGTATGTCCAAATAACTGATTGTCACTTAGATATAAATTTTGTTTATATCCCGTTATGTCATGAATTGTTTTAAGAACAAAAAGTTGATGTATAATATCCCCAATTTTACCTACAGTAACAAAATCATGTGTTTTATGATATGGTATTGAAAACATGATATTATTTTTTTATTCCCCAAAAATATAAATCGTGTGAGTTTGGTTCATATTCAAAATTAAAATCTATAAAAGTATTATTAATATCAATAACCGCTCTAATATCATCTTCAGTTAAGTTTTTATAATAATTAGCCCATTTTTCATCAACACCCAATAAAAGAGGTGCGTCATGAGGATTAGAACGTAATGTACCATGTTCAGGACGACCTGTAGAAGCGCAAGTAAATAATACTAAACCATTAGGTCTGGTTAATTTTATCATGTTTTTAAGTGTTCTTGCATAATACATATCATGTTCAAAACATTCAGTTGAAACTGTTGTATCAAATAAAAATCCTGAATCATATAAGTGACCTGGACATACTACATCAACATTGGGACCTGGACCTAAATCTAAACCAATATAATAAAAGGGGTATGAAAATACAAACCTATTATTTCCATTTATGTCCAATGAACCAATATCTAATATTTTTACGTCTGTAAAATATTTTGGATATTTATTTTTAACTCTTTCTAAAAAATTTCTTTGTAAATCGTGTGCCATTTTAATTATAATCTATATATGCTTTAGTTTTATAGAATTCTTTCAAATCCTCGGACATTTTATATGTCTTGCTGACTTCAAGTATATTATCTTCAGAGAATATGTCAACCTTAATAATTGTGTCATCATAACAAAGTTTATATAAAAACCAAGATTTAAACTTTAAATCTAATGTTTTATAAAGTTCGTTATTTTTGTATACATAAACTTTTTTAATACCAGAATTTAAATCATCATTAAATAAAAATAATTGAGGTTCAGATTCAATAACTTTGTTATATACAATAACACCATCAACTAATCTATATCTAAATTTATTTATATCACTTGTATTAAAAATATTAACACAGTGTTCAGGTATTACTAAATATTGTGATTCATAAGGACTAAATTGTTCATAAAAAGATAATTCCAATGTGTAACCCATATTTACCCTTAACCATTCATTAAAATTACGAGGGGGTTGAAATTTATCTAAAAAAAACTTTGGACAACCACCAAACATTAAAGTTTCATAAACATATGAATCACACTCTCTAAATGTTTCAGGTCTAAAAAATAACAATTCCTGATTATTTTCAATCATTTGTTTTCTAAATGAATCTAATTTTAACAAGTCATCTTCAGAAAACAAATTATCAAATTCTAAAAAAAAGAAAAAATCATAATAATTATCCTCAACAAATTTTATTGAATTAAACATGTTCCTACATATTGGTAAAGTATGACCACCATTTAGAATACTAAGTTTAAGATTGTCACTAATGTTAAACCAACTAAATGGTGTAAAAGTTGGAGGTAAAAATGTATTATTTTTATCATATATGTAGTAATCAACCATTTCTTGTATCTCAATTTTAATTGGTGCGTGGGATGTTAGTAAAATATCCCATTTTAAAAATTTTAATTTTTTAATACACTCAATTAAAATCTCTTCTTGTTTTGGTGAAACAGGGTAAGTATCTATTATAAAAATATTCTTCATTTTTTTCTAAAAATTTTATTTTCTTTATCTAAGAATGAAACACCATCGGATTGTGTTGTAATTCTATCTTTTATTATACCTAATGTTTTGTTATTATCAACAAAAATGGTATTGAAATATATGTCAGCCGCATCCCATTTGTGTTTTAATAATTGGTCAAATAAAAATCCTTTAATATGTTTAGGAAACATTATACATTGTAAACCAATTATTTTATTTGTAATAAATAACCAATCTTCATTAGGTATTGTTTTTACAACTTCTGATTGCAACCATCCGTGGTCTAAAGTTTTAGTATCACCAAATGAAAAATAATCAATGTTTTCATTTTTTACAATTTGAGATGCTTTATAAACTTTATCAACAAATTCTTCATATGGAACTTCTATAATACAATCACCTTCACATACTATTAAGAAATCAACATCACTATCAAATTCACTTAAAATACCATTTTTAAATGATTCATAACATCCATAATGTGCTGGTGTTAATGCTGTTTCTCCACGTGATGAAATTGCACCATCAAATAAATCTACTGAAACACAATTTGGTCTCATACAATTAAATTGAGGTGGTAAATCACCATATGGTACATTCTGATGTAATTTATATTCAAAACCGTAATTAACTAATGGTTGTAATGACTCACGAGATTTTTGTTCTCTTTCATCATTTCTATTTGTCTGTAAATGAACAATTTTAATTTTTGGTTTTATTTCAGGTGTTTTCCACTTGAAAAATCCTGTATTTCTAAATTTACCAATTGTATCATTATTTATTGTATAAATTTCATTTTTAACATTTTCATTACCATCCCAATAACCAATTTCAATATCTAATGGGTTTCCAGTATATGTTATTTTTTTTCTATGAAAATTAGATTGAGAAATGTAATACTCATTTGTAAAAAATGATGTACCATTTTCTTTTAACTTTAACACTATTTTTCTATCATCTTTGTTGTGTGTAAAAAAATAAAACATAAATTCATTTTCGTTACCGACAACTGGTAAAATAGAACAATACTCAGAATTAGACGATACCCCAACACCCGAGTGTTTTAACAAAGTTCTTTCATCATTGGTTTCAATAAGAACTTCATTTCTACCATTTAATTTTTTCATAAAAAAATCTTCTAAGAAATTTTGAGATTTCAACTCTTCACATTTTCTATTGTAAATTGATGGTTCACGAATGTCTTCAAATACTGACATAAAATAATCAACATCCCAACCCATAGAAGTGGTTTCAATACCTTTTTCAAAAGGTGTTGGTAACGTTGCAACATAACCACCATATGATTTAATTTTTTCAAAAATATCATCAACTTTAGGTAAGTCAAATTCATTCAAAATAACGTCATATGTCATATATAGTATTTTACTATAACCATAACGTTTTGCTTCACGCATACCATTATTAATATTAGTTAAAACGGTTAATGATTGATTTGAATTACGTAAACCATTAATGTTTATTTCAACATCATAACTTGGCATATAGTGATAAAATCTTGTGTAGTACGAATGGTGAGTAGTTGGATTATGAGAGTCATAAACATAATAATCAACCATCTGTTGTATTTCATCAGATACAGGATAATGAGAAACTAACATAATTTTTCTTCCCGTTGTTCTCAAACTATTAATACAATCAATAGTTAATTGTTTTCTTTTAATTGTATTTGGATAAGTTCCAATAATGATTAATTCTTCAGCAACATTCACTTTAGTAGGTTTAATTAATTTTATTAAATTTTCTGAGTCAGTATCAATATCACCAGTTAAAAAACTAATGTTAGATTCATTATCGTATTTACCAACATATACATCTAAGTTATACATCATCATTGGTAAATCATATTCTAAAGCTTCTTTTAAAGCAATAGGGTTTAATTCTTTATTATTTTTTTCTCCTTTAGAACCAAAGAAAAATAAATCAGAAGCATTTAAAAAAGTGTCAACATCATCTCTTTCACCCCAAACAACACAATTTTCAGGTTTGTTATCCATTAATGGTTTCCAATAACTTTCAAAATTACCGGCTTGATTACCAATAAAATGAAACTTTATTTTATGGTCTTTTAATTTTTCGGCAATTTCAAAAAGATATTTTTGATTTTTTCTTGGAGTAAACAAACCAACATTAACAACATGTTTCCAAGATGGGTCTAACCCTAAAATAGATAAACTTTCTTTTTTATTCTGTTCTTTTTTATCTATAGGGTATTCAACAATTTCATAAGGAATGTCATACATTGAATATCTAAAAGCATTAAAAGCACTTACAAATATAAATTTATCAGGGAACCATCTTTTATTTTGTACGGGAAAAGATGAGTCATGTGTTGTCTCAAATAAAGAGTAAGTTCTATCGGAGTTATAGAGTTTACTCGCAATTTCATCACTCATAAAATATTCGGGTATTTCTTCTAAAGAAATGATATCAGGATTAAAACTGTTGATAACATCAAATAATTCTTGTTTATCTTTACCTAATACTTTAAGTCTATCTTCACCAATACTTTTTATTATTCTATTTTTTTGAACTACAAAACTCCAAGCAATACAATCATATTCAACACATAAAATATTGTATTCATTTTTTAAAAGTTCAATTTTATTTGCAACAACTTGTGGACATCCACCAGTTGATAAGTGTGGGGTTATAATTAATAAATTTTTCATTTTAAACTAATAATAAAGTCTTCTGTTACAATATAATCAACACAATTATCAAATAAATGTTTCATAACTTGATGTGGGTAATTATTAATTGGTTCACCATGCGCATTAAATGATGTGTTTAATACCAAAGGTATTCCTGATATTTGTCTATAAGAATCAATAATGTTATAATAAATTTCATTAGTATTTTTATAAACAAGTTGAGGTCTTGCTGTACCATCAACCTCATGTACAACCGCAGGTATTCTATCTAACCAATGTGGTTTAGTATTATAACATAATGTCATAAATTCTGCAGTATGTTTTGATTTGTAAGTGTCAAATATTGAATCTGAATAATCTTCTAATACTGAAGGGGCAAATGGCATTATTTCAGTTCTATGAAGTTTTTCATTTAATTTTTTATGTGTTTCTTTATCAGTTGGTTTAACAACAATGCTTCTTGCTCCTAAAGCCCTTGGACCATATTCAGTTTTCCCAATAAACAAACCAACAACATTTCCATTATTTATTAAATTACCTATTTTAGTATAGTCAAAATTTTCAATTGAAATATTATCATATTTACTTAATTCAGATTCCCATTCTTCTCTTGAAAAATTTTGACCCAAAAATGCGTTATCAAATTTAAAAGGTCTTACTATTTCACCTAATTCATTTGCTTTTAATATTGCGGACGCTAATGCTAATCCAGCATCTCCCATAGCAGGGTGTACATAAACTTCCTCAAAAAAATCTAATTCATTGATAACTTGATTTAATTTAACATTTGAAAACAATCCACCTGACAATGTTATTTTTTTATAATCAGGATATAATTTGTGTAAATCTGTTAGATACTTTACAATTTCTTCCTCAGTGATTAATTGTAAATTAAATGCTAAATCATCACGATTTTCTTTTAAATCAAAAAAACCTTCTTTTCTAAGATTTTTTTCAAAAATAAATTCATACATATTATCAGTATTGATTGGGCCAAATAATAAATCATCTGTATAGTGAAAACATTTTTTTAATAAATCATAGATTCGTTGATTAAATTTACCATGTCCAGCTAATCCAACAACTTTACCTTCATCTTTAAATGTTGTCCATCCCAAAGATGTTGTGATAATCCCCCATAATCCAGCAAGAGATGAACTTAGTGCAATTGAATGCGAATGAACTTGTTCATATTTTCCATTTTCACAAAGATAAACTTTACCTCTACTTCTATTACCTCTACCATCCAAACTAATAGCCATAACTTTACCGTCCATACCAGACGTAAAGTATGACCCTAATGCATGACATTTATGGTGAGAATATGAAAATAATTTATTCCATAATCTAAATTTCTCCATAAAAAATTTTTGATTTCTTGGTAAAGACATTGTAACATAATCACAATTTTCTAGTGTGACCCCATATACAGTTTCAATATATTCAAGACATTTAGTTGGCTCTCTCCAAAACTCATAACAGGATTTAACACCTACCATTTTTTCTTCTTCTAACGCACACATTACTTGACCGTCAATAATAAGACTGACACCCGTATCGTGTATAAAATTATTTATACCAATTATTTTACTCATAAGTTCATTATATCATTAAAAAGTTCTTCAGACGTTAGTGGGTACCAATCATTAGGATGGTCAAAAGACATTTTGGGTCTTGTTTGATTTGGATTCATAAAACCACTTCCCCATTCATGATTTGGATGATGAGGTATGTTATACCTACCAATATTGTATGTCGCGTAAATATTATTATCGTTAGAATCATTTAAAAACAATATTTGTTTATCACCAAATAAAGAAATTAGTCTATCTGAAAACTCACTACTTATTATTACTTTACACGCAAAATCATCTTGAAATTTCTTACTTAAATTATACCAAATAATGTGTTCTTTAAAATTGTCAGAATCAAATACAATTTTAATTTGTTTATTTTTCTCATCATATGTGTGTTCTAAAAGTTGTGTAGGTTCATCATTAATCCAACCCCATACTTTTATTTTCCATTGATTTCTATAACGAGTACCATTATTTAAAAAAAAATGGTTGGGGTATAATGGCATATACACATTCTGTACACCCCAACCACCTTCAACCGATTCATAAAATTCTACCATATATTCAGGACACATAAAATCCCATATATCTATTCTAGGACCATAGTTAAATGAAATCCCATGTGATATTTGACTAAAATCATTCATTTGTTAAAGTATAAGTTCATTTTTTATTTTTTCAAGAACCATTTTTGGTGAAATCTTTCTACTACATTCCCAATTTTTATTTTCAGGACATAATTTTGTGTTAAAAACCACAAATTTATCGGCATGTTCTGGACGGTTCCAACAACCATAACAAGCATTTTCATTATAAATTCTTACACAATCAGTAATAAATTCATTTGAAGGTAATGTAACACCTGAAATCATAACAACTTTTTTACCGCAACCCCAAGCTAACCAAGCTAAACCTGAACTTACACCTATAAAGAATTCACAATGTTTTAAATACCAAATACGGTCTTTTAGTGGAAAATCACCATTACGTTTTGTAATTCTTTTTAAACTACTTTTTTCTTTTGAAATTGAAACAATTTCATACCCCATTTTATAAAGTTCATCAACTATAGTTTGCCAACCAATTTGGTTATTCCATTCTTTAATCATACCTGATGCAAATTCAGAAATACAAATGTATTTTTTCTGAATTGGTCTTTCATTATTTTCACAAATTAAATTTGGTCTTTTTTCTTTCCATTCTAAACCTAATACATTGGTTGCAAATTTTTGGAGAGGTTCTAAAGTAGCGTTAAAAGGTGTTTCGTTTTTATTCCACATACTTAAATTAGGAATAAAATCTAATTTTTTTCTAATTAACTCATCATGTAATTTTGTTGTTAAAGTTTTGGCAAAACCAACACTTAATTTATAACTAGCATAAAATTTGGGGTCATTAAAATTATGTGTGAATTGTTTAACAATATTTAATTGAGGGTAAGATTCTTCAAATAAAGTTTTAAAAAATGTTTGAAATGTAACAATACAATTATGTTTTTTCATAAACTCAGATATGTACTCAACCCAGGCAATATTATCACCTAATGGAGTATTCCCAATAATAATTAAAACTTCTTTATTTTCTAAGTTTAATATTTCCTCATAAACTTTACCAACACCATTTTCCATTACAATTATTTTCCATTCAATAAAATACTCAATTGATGGTTTGGTCCAATAACCCGATTTAATAGTATCGGAATGAATTAAATTATTTGTTTTATTGTCTATAAAAAAAACTTCAAATTCAGAGGTAGTAGTACCTGATATTTCAACTTTTGCTCCTTTATAGAAATCAACATTTATTGTATAATCATCGGTTATGTATGTCATATTATTTTATAATTGAATAAATTTTTGATGGTGTAATTAAATAATCAATAATATTATTTTTTAAATGAACAAATGCTTCTTCAGGTTTATTAACAATAGGTTCATTATGTATGTTAAATGAGGTGTTCACTAAACAACCAAATCCTTTTTCTTTTTTATATTCTTTTAAAATTTTATAAAATAAAAAATTATTCTCTTTGGTTACATATTGGATACGAGCTGTTTTATCTATTGGATGAACAACAGTTGGTAATTTTTCTTGCCATTCAGGTCTTGTGTTATAACACATTGTCATAAATTGTGCGGTATGTTTTGATTTATTAACATCAAACAAAATATCAGCATCTTCATCTAAAACAGCTGGTGCAAATGGCATAAAATCATTTCTTTGAAGTTTGTTATTTAATTCCGAGTAAGTATCAGGATTAGTCGCTTCACAAATTATACTTCTATTACCTAATGCTCTTGGACCATATTCTGATTTTCCTTGATACAATCCTAAAATTTTACCATCAATTAATAATTTTGAAACTAATTTTTCATCAAAATAATGTGTATGATAATTTTCACCTAATATTAATTTTGCGGCATCATCAATTTGAGATTCTGAATATTCGGCGCCAAGATAAACATTTTTAACTTTAAATGTTTCCACTTCTTGATGTAAATCTTTCATTAATAATAATGAAGAACCTAATGTCAATCCTTCGTCACCCATAGGTGGTGCAACAAAAACTTCATCAACCCACTCTAAATTATTAATTAACATATTAGTTTTAACATTTGAAAAACAACCACCCGCTAAACAAATATTTTTAATGTTGGGGTAACGTTCATGTAATTGATTTATAATTTTTAATATTGTGTCATCAAATACTTTTTGTCCCGTTGCTGCAATATCCTTAGTTGATTTTGGACCTCTCCAATACTTATCACCAATCACATCAAAAAAAACTCTATTAACTTTTTGATATATTTCTGAAAATCCATTAACTGATACATTTGTTTTTAAGTCATTTATTTCTAATATCTTAGACCATTCTTCATATAATTTGTGATTAACTGAACCATGACCTGCTAAACCAACAACTTTACCTTCATCTTTAAGTCTTTTAAAACCAAGTAATTCTGTTATAGAGGCATAAAAATGACCTAAAGAATGTCTATTCATATCAATACCATCAATATACGTTAAATTTGAATTAGACCCTAAATAATATTTAGATGAATGTTCATCACCACTAGCATCAACACTAATTACAAAGGTATCTTTTTTAAATCCTGATAAATAATATGCTGTTGCACAATGAGAATGATGGTGTTCATATCTTTTAAATTTTTCTTCTGGTAAATTAAAGTCAGAAATTGATGATAACATCATTCGTATATGTTCATAACTTAAAAAACTAACAAAATAATCAATTTCTTCCAAATTAATACCAGTAACGTTTTTTAGGTATTCTAATGATTGAACAGGATATCTAAAAAAACTCCTTTCAAAATCAGATTGAACTTTTATTCTTGTAAATCTTTCTTCTTCTAAACAATATTTTATTTCACCATTCTCAATGTAAGTTAAACCACAAGAATGTTCTCCACCTATAATACCTAAAATTTTGTATTGTGAAATTGGGTTTATAATTATTTTGCTCATATGTTATTATTATTTAAGTAATTTTTATAATCGGTCATTCCTTTTTCTAAGTTCCATTTTGGATTCCAATTCGGCATCCATTTTCCATGGTTACTTTCTGTGAAAAATTGATATCCGTTGGGTATTTGTTGTTTTGTTAAGTATTGAAATTTAATATCCATTAAAGACAAAACATCTTCAAAGGTTCTTGCATTTCCTGAACCAACTTCATAAAATTTTCCTTTTAAAACATTGTAATTATCCATAGCAAAAATATTTGCCGATATAATATCTTTAACATACACAAAATCACGTTTTGGTTTGTTTGGAAATAAAAAAACGTCTATTTGATTTTTTATTTTTATAAATGATTGATAGGCAACTGACGACATAATACCTTTATGTTCTTCACCTGGTCCATAAACATTGAAGTATCGTAATGCGATTCCTTTTTTTGATGTTACAAAATCTTCCGCAACATACTTACTCCATCCGTATAGGTTAGATGGGTATTCATTATTTACTCCATAATTGGCCGCTGAAGATGAATATATTAAAGGAACTTTTTTTGTATCACAAAGTAATGTTAAATGTTTGGTAAATTCATAGTTTACCAACATCATGTAGTTTACATCTTTTTCTAAAGTATTTGAACAAGCCCCAACGTGAAAAACACAATGAATGTCAGTCCAAAAGTGTTTACTTACATCATCCTTCCAATTTGTTGAGACAAAAACATCTTCATTTATTTCAATAATGTTATAATCAGACTGTAATTCTTTTTTTAAATTTGAACCAATAAAACCTTTAGTTCCTGTAATGATAATTGTTTTCATTATATTATGTTAATAACTTTGTTGTAAATTTTATCTAAAGTAGGGTGACACTCAAATGTAGGTTTATTTTCTAAACAACCAATTAGCGGTGCAACACCTTGTACATCACCCCATTCTTCAACACCATATTTCATATCTGAACCACAAAATATATTGCAAGTTCCACCAACATAATGATGTTTATAGGTTTGACTATTTTTTCTATATGGAATACGAAATTCTGGTATTAGCGCACTTCCAAGATGAATAATTTCGGCATCTGTAGTACCTGCTAAGTGTAATAATCCCGAATCCATTGTTATAAAACAAGAAGAATTATTTATTAAATGCCAAGCTTGAGATATTGAGGTTTTATTCATTAAATTTAAACCATTATTAATTTCAAAATTAAATGTTGGTTTTTGAATGTTAAAAAAACCAACTTCACTTGAGTCTTTACCGATTGAAACTACTGAAATTCCATTATCATTTAATTTTTTTGTTAACATCATCCAATTTTCTGCTGACCAAGTTCTATTAGGCCAAGTTTGTACTGGATGTATTAATACATATTTTTCAGGTAAACCATCAATTGGTTCAAATTCATCAGGTGTATATAGACATTCCATTTCGTCACTTGACAACATGAAACCTAACATCACAGCATGAAACTGTCTAATGTCAATTCTATTATGTTTATACTCAACACCAAATTCATTCTTTTTACCTATGTTATAAAAACTATTATGAGTAGTATAAACCGTTTTAACAAAATCTATATCTATGTTTTTAGCATTGTATGTTTTGTCAACATATGGATTTTTTTTGAATATTTCAGGAAAATTAGATACTACTGTAATTTTTTTATTGTAGGCATCATATAACTTTTTTAAAGTTGGTGTTGCACAAATTGTATCACCTAATGAAGGACAGGTTGATAAATCAAGACAAATTGGTTTATTCATATGTGAAAATATATAAAAAATCAATAAGAATGTGAAGGTATATTAATCTTTTTTATATTTATTAATATATGCCAAATCCACTAGCATACAACTCATCCACAACTCCGACAGGAACTTTTAAAAGAAGTAATATTTCTTATGGTTTAATACCAACAAATTATGGTATTGGGTATGGTAGTTTAAGTTGGTACAATTCTTTGGATACAACATCAAAATATGTTATTGTTTCGGACACATACACATTAGGTTTTTCTACACAAGGAAACGCCAAACCTGTTATGTGGTCAACTGGAAATACTTCTAATCAAAATTTAATCAATTTAATAAATGGAATGCCTGGTAATACAACGAATTTTACTGACTATTATGATGCGGTTAATTGGTTACAAGGAACAAACAAATTTCTTTTATTAAATAATGGTTATGAGAATATTGTTACTAATGGATTAGTATTGAATTTAGACGCTGCTTGGTGGAATTCATACCCAACATCGGCGACAACTTGGACTGATTTAAGTGGTAATAATCTTAATGGAACATTAACAAATGGTCCTACATTTAATTCTGCAAATGGTGGGTCAATTGTGTTTGATGGTATTGATGATTATGTTACTACAACATCAAATATGGGAATATCTGGAGCTAACCCAAGAACTGTTGAATGTTGGATTTACGTTGATTCTTTCGCAAACAAAAGTATTTTAGGTTATGGAGGTCAAGGGTCAGGGGTTTTATTTGATACTATGATATTTTTTAACAATGGAAATTATTTACAAGCTATTGGACACTACTACGGTGGTTTCTACGATACAATTTCAACCCTTCCTAACAGAAATACAATTAACATAAGTCAATGGAACCAGATAGTCCATATGTACGATGGAACTACAGCTAGTTTATACACTAACGGAGTGTTTAGTAATAGTAAAGAATTTTCAGTATCTACTGGAAATCAATTAAATACTACTAATAATACTTTTTTAATTGGAACGGGACAATATACTGGGGCTTATACATATACTACAGGGAAAATGTCAATATCTCGAATGTATAACCGAGTTCTCACAGCATCAGAAGTCTTACAAAACTATAACGCACAAAAATCAAGATTTGGACTATAATGCCAAACCCAATAAAATATAACACAAGTGCTGAAACATTAGCATTAAAGAAAGGAAACTTTTATATTGGCACAGGTGATGTTGGAAAAGGACCAACATCAAGTACTGGTTTTTACAATGGAATAACTCCACCATCAGGAGGGTATACAATATATCTTAATAAAGCAACAGGTGGACCATCAATATATACGGTAACAAGTAACGCTCAACTTATTACATTAACAAATCAAATTGCTGGAGCGTCTTACACAACAGTAAATGAATGTTTTAATTACTTTAATGGACAATCAGATAAAATGGTTGTTCAGAGAGATTATGAAGGTATTACAACAAATGGTTTAGTTTTTAATTATGATGCTGGTTTTATACCTTCTTACCCACAGAATGGAACAACATGGAATGATACATCAACTAGTAGTAATAATGGAAGTTTAATTAATGGACCTACATGGAATTCAAATGGTGGTGGTACAATAACTTTTGATGGTGTTGATGATTATATATCAACAACAAGTTCATCATCTTTACAAATGTCGTCTAATATAACCCTTTGCGTTTGGTTTAGAATACCTCAAAACGGATTAACCGAAAGACAGTGTTTAATTGGAAAATTATATTGGGAATATGAATTAGGAATATATCCTAGTGGGGGAATACATACCTATACTGCTAGAGGAAATGTTTGTGATGGTTCATATGATGAAGGTATTTATGTTGTTAATCCTTTAGGTGACTGGATTGCAAATACATGGTATTACGTTGCTTGGACTCTTAATGGTGCAACTGAAATATGTTATTTAAATGGTTCAAATATTGGGACAACAACAAAAGGAACCGCTGGAACTTGTTCAGCTGGTAGTAATCCTGTTAGAATAGGTGTAAGAAGTGGTCCTGGTGATTTACAATTTAAAGGTGATATACCAATAGCACAAATTTACAATAGAACGTTATCTGCAACTGAAATTACTCAAAACTTCAATGCCCAAAAAGGAAGATTTGGACTTTAAGACTATTTATCAATATGTCAGACCCCTACGTAGATAGAGAATTTATGATATTCAATGTTTCAGAATTGAATAAGATTAACTTTAATGAAGTTTTAGAAACTTCAATAGATACTATTAGAAAATCAGTTAATTTAACAAAAACATTTGTTAAGTGGAATGGTTCAATACCACCATGTGTTCAGAGTTTAACAACAAGTGAAGGTCCTTATACTTACAATGAAATATTAGACATTTTGGCAACACCTGAATGGACTGACCCAAATCCAACAGGTAGAATTTAATTACGTTTGTAACCGTTAAGTTTGTTGAATTTTTCCAATACTTTAAGTGAGTCAAAATAATTCTTTTCGGCTCTTTCAATTTCTTTCATATTAGTTGTGCTTTCAAGAACTTTATTATATTCTTTTTCAGCTTCTGCAACTAAATTTTGTATTGTATTAATGAGTTTCATCACTATATAAATATCTCCAAACTTTACTATAATTAAAAAAATGGATTGGAAAGATAAAATGATTTTTGTTTCTGCTCAGCCAGATGTACCATATTTTCATTGGCAATGTGAGGTATATTTGAACAATTTTATTAATATGGGTATACCAAAAGAGAATATCCATGTTTTGTTTGCAATTGTAAAAAACGAAACAGAACTTTCCAAAGGAGCAAAACAATTAATGAAATACACACCCAACGTATTTGGGTATATTGATAATAGAGATAAAAAACATTACATACCAAGCATTAAACCTTACCTTATATATGAATGGATTAAACAAGACCCAAAAAGAGGAGAACTTTTTTTACTACATGACTCTGACATTATATTTAATTACCTTCCTGATTTCAGTAGTCTTATAAATGATGATGCAATTTATATGTCCGACACAAGAGGATATATAGATTTCAACTATCTTATGGATTGTGATAAACGATACCAAGAAAAACATATAACATTGGACCCAGGCCAACTTGTTAGAGAAATGTGTGATGTGATTGGTGTTGAACCACAAGTGGTAAAAAAGAATGATATTAATTCAGGAGGTGCTCAATACATCTTCAAGAACCAAGACTTCCATTATTGGTATAAAATATATAAAGACTCAACTTGTTTATATGACAAGTTAATGAGGTTCCAAAGGAAGTATCCAATAAATCCTGGAGAGATTCAATTTTGGACTGCTGAGATGTGGTCTGTGTTATGGAACATGTGGTGGTGGAATATGGAAACCAAGTTAACGACTGAACTTAATTTTTGTTGGGCGACAGATAATATTTCTTTATGTAAAACCAATCCTATCTTACACATGGCTGGTGTGACTGAAAAAGATAAAGATAAATCATTTTATAAAGGAGATTTTATTAATCAAAATCCACTTGAGTTGTTAAAAAATGATGAAAATTACTTTAATTATGTAAATAAATCATCAACTACGTACAAATACATAAACGAAATGAAAAAAATAATTCAAAAATAGGATTATTGGTTATTTATAGTAGAGTATTTTATAAATGGCAAATTATAGCATAACACCTTGTTCAGGTTCTACACCAACAATTATTGATTTTGGTGCGACAACACCAATTGTTTCAAAGGTATATTACATATATTTTACAGGAGCAACAAGTGCGGGTTGTTATACTATTGATAGTACATCTGTAGGTGTTGCTGTTGATGGTATTTCAAGTATATCAGACCCAAACAATGACTGTTTTGCTTGTACGGGTTGTACTTGTCATTATGTTAATGTTACAATTGTTCAGAGTGAAATTGATGCTGCTAGTGGGAATACGGGACCAAATGCGGTTTACAATGGAATTGTAAGTGTTGGGTATAATAGATGTGATAGTAATTACGATTATAAAAATTACACTGTTGCCGGAACTTACAACAACGATTTATGTATATTAAAAACACAAATAAATAATGCTACATTTTTTTACTACCAAAATAATGTTATAAATACTGTTGTTTATCCTTGGTCTGGTAGTTCATTATTTGACACTGGCTCATGTTGTCTTGACCCAACACCAACACCAACAGTTACTCCAACATATACTCAAACGCCTACTGTAACACCAACATATACTCAGACACCTACTGTAACTCCAACAAATACTGAAACACCAACAGTTACTCCAACAAATACTTTAACTCCATCAATAACGCCTTCAAACACATCATCACCACTTCCTTTTGACATTTATACATTTAGAGAATGTTGTAATACTAATAACATTTTTAGATTCAGTTTTGTTCCGGGAACTATGGTGGTTGGACAAGTTTTTTATGTTGATAATAGTTTGGATTTTGAAGGGTGTGCTGAGGTAATACCATATGAAGCCACAGGACCAATTTATTTAGGTTCTAGTGTTACATTTATTGAACAAACATCTTGTTTTGATGCATTTTGTCCACCGTGCCCAACACCAACATCAACACCTATAATTTATTGTTCAACTTGTAACGATTATAATGTTTATAACGATAATACATTTGACGTATGGGTTCAATATACAGATTGTTTAGGTAATGATAATAATATTTTTGTCGGACAAAAAACTACAGTTGGAGTTTGTGCTTGTGAAGATACGGTAATTGCGCCTGATTTGGTTTATGTTACATACGCAGGTACTTGTCCTGGTATTACATCAACTCCACAACCAACACAAACAAATACACCGACTCCATCAGTAACACCAACATTAGGTTGGAACTATTGTACAATTAATGAATATTGTTTGTTAACGTATTTTCCTGAAACGGAAATGTATGATGGAACTTATTATTCTGCCGGAACTTATAACAGTAGAACTTATTATTCAGGTGATACTGGTTTTATTTACTACGGTAATTTACAATGGTGTTTAAGTGATACGTTGGGTGGTAATTGTATTTTATCTGGTAACTACCCATATTACGGTGTTTGTCCTGATTTGTGTTCAGAATTGTTTAGTTCAGGAACTTGTGTGACGACAACTTCAACAACTAACCCCTGTAATATCTTTGACTTTGAGGCTTACTTTGATTGTGATGTATCAACTACTACTACAACTACAATTCCTTGTTCAGCGACATCTGTAAATGTTACCTTCAGTGCCTATACAACTACTACAACAACTGCAAATCCTTGTATTGGTGTTGGTGGTAGTATTACTATCAGTGGTTATACAACTACAACAACAACCGCACCTACGACAACTACAACAACAACCGAAAGAAATGTTGTGGTGAGTGGTGATGTAACTTATACGTTGGTTGAAACGGTGTTTGTATGTCCTGGCCAAACTTTTTGGTTCCAAGATTGTGTAACATTAAACAATTATTATATTGACCCATCAACAACATTTAATTCGATAGATTTATTCATAAATTATGTGTACAACATGAACATTGATGGAAATGTATCATGTTATACATTCATGGGAACAAGTACAATATCGTCTAATGCGTTATTTAACGATTACTATGATTTTTATTTGGACTGTCCAACATGTCAAGGTTATCAAGGAGTATATTCATTATTAGTTTATTCAGGTTCGACAAGTGATGATGCTTGTTCTATGTTATACCCAACAACAATATATTCTTCAACACCAATACCCAACAACAATCAGATTTATGTAAACTCTAGTTTAACAACATGGGCAGAGTTCGGTTATTATTACATACCAACAGTAAGTGAGGTATGGTTATTTGATTGGCCTTATGGTTATTTCTTACCTAATTTTAGTTATTATGGGACTTGTTAAAAATAAACGATACACACAAAAAAAACATATATTAAATTAATATTTATAAACCATGTCAGTACAAGTAACTATAAACTCTTTAACAGGAACATCACCATATGACGTATATGTTTGTGACAGTGTTCTAACTAATTGCGTATATATCGCAACAATTAACTTAACACCTTACGTGTTTGATGTTCCAGCACCGCTTGATGTTCAAACAGAATTATGTGTTAAAGTTATTGATACAAACGGATGTATCATAACTCAATGTGGTACAGTTTAATAAATGGCGATAGTAAATAAAATATTCTCCAAGTGTACTGATGTAACATCAACCATTGTATTTCAATACAATGATATCTTTTTTACGCCAGGCGGTGTTGCATTTTATAACGGTGAATGTTGGATTGATACAGGTGGGTTTTCTACATTAATACCAGTTGCCGATGTAACTTTTGATTATTATTCTGATTGTACGTCTTGTACATCAGACAATTTGGCGGGTATGTATTTACAAAATTGTAGTAATCCATCTACATATATGATTGCCACAACCAAATCAAATTTACTTCCAAATGTTGGTCAAATTATTTATGTTTACGGTCAATGTTGGGAATTATTAGGATATACCGATGCTAATTCAAACGTTATTGACGCATTTGCGGTTTATGATAATTGTTCAAATTGTTTATCTTTGGTTCCGGCATTAATTGTTGATTATTCGGCAACAACATTTGTTAGTTGTTGTGATTCAACAGATACAATTACTTTATATGTTAACCCACTTAACTTTGTATATCCGTATGGAGATACTGTAGTTTATAATAACAAATGTTATTATGCGGACTTACTTACTCCGGGTGGAATTATTATTGGTGTTTATAATTACCCCGATTATTTAAGTTGTACTCAATGTATTCAAGTACTACCTTGTGGAACACCAACACCTACACCAAGTTTTACATCAACATTAACTCCAACTCCAACGGTTACTCCAAGTTTTACTCCATCGAGTACGGCAACTCCTACTCCAACTAAGACTACAGGTTTATCACCTACGCCAAGTTATACTACAACTACTACGACTAGAGCTACTGAACAAAACCAATGTGGTATAATTACATTATTACCATTAGGTGTGAGTTGTCATAGTACAAACCCATCATCACCAGGAGCTGCTGACGGCTCAACTACATTAATAATAACAGGTGGGACTGCACCATATAGTCAAATTATTTGGTCTAATGGTGTAACTGGTACAACAATATTAACAAATCTTGTTGCGGGAACTTATAGTGCAACAGTTATTGATTATTATGGTGATTTTACAGTATCAACAGTTTGTTCTGTAATTGACCCAACTCCAACACCAACTGTTACTCCAACACCAACTCTTACTCCATCGGCAACACCAATACCATTCCCAACATTATGTGGAATATTTACCGCAGAAAATTATCAAAACTACAAATACCAATTCTATTACAATACGGTTGTTAATGGTAAACCATCTTGGACTGCTTCTACGGTTAACAATTCAATTACAACATCTGGTGGAACATTAAACATGTATTATGATAATACACTAGGACAATGGATTATAACAGGATTTAGTTCAACACAATGGTACCCAAGTTCAAGTTCAGTAACATCACCTCCATTATCTAATTGGACGACTAATGGTAATTCACCAGTTACTAATGTTGTTGTATCTAGTGGTACATGCCCAACATATACACCAATGATTGTTGTTCCACTTACAAATAGTGCTAGTTGTGCATCAAGTACTGACGGCTCAATTTGTATAACTGTTTATAATGGTTCGGGCTCATTTGTTTATTCTATTAATGGTGGTGTAACAACAGGAACAACAAATTGTTTCTACAATTTAGGTTCGGGTACTTACTCGGTATATGTTAAAGATGTTATTACATCAGCAACTACGACTCAAAATGTTACAATACAAAACTTAAACATTAATACTAATGTTACGTTAAAATATACTCAAACTGCTAATACTACATTACAAAATACAAACACTATTGAAAATACTAAACAATCTTACTCATTGAATACTGTAGATATTCCAAATGGAACAACAGTTAATCTTTCATTTAATTTAAGTGATGTGTTTGATAAGTGTGAACCTGGTGATGGAGACAATGCAGCGTCAGATTTTGTTATTAGTAAAAATGGGGTACCAATTATAATAACACCTATTTCTGATGTTACAGTTGACACTAATAGAGCAAATTGTTCACCGTATGTATGTAGTGTTGAAACATCAGAATCAACAGCATCTTGTAGTGTAACAAACACAGATACTTTAACAATTGATATTTACAATAGAGTTTCAATATCATCTTTAAGTCATGTAACAGGATGTCCAACAAAATTAACTAATACAATGGGTGTTAATACATCCCTAACTTACAACTCAACTAACTGTGTTTCATTAATCGGTTCAGGATTAAATGTCCAATCTGTTGTATCAAAAACGGCTTCTCAATAAATAAAAAACAAACTATTTAATACTATATGGGATTTATAATCAAAAATACCGCAGCACTAATAAACACAAAAATTACCGATACTGGAAGACAGTACTTATCGCAAGGTAATTTTAATATTTCGTATTTCCAAATTGGTGATTCTGAAGTTTGTTATGATTGTGCATCAGGTGTACTTCCCTCATCAGGTTATGTGTTGGAACCATCATTTAACGCACAGAATTCAACTGGTGTTCCACAAAGTAATAAAGAAAATATTAAATACCCTTTTTATTTACAAGGAACAAGTGGTTCAACATATGGTATTCCTACATTACAATCAGGTGAAACCAACATTTATAATCACACAGGTACCCTTGGATTTTTCACTGGTTCAACAGGAAGTTATTCAGCCAAAACAACATCAGCCTTTACAATAACATCAAATTATTACATTGATTATATTGGTTGTACATCAGGTAATAGTATTGATTTAACATATGATTTATGTTCACCATCAACAGGTACACCACAAGTAAATGACTTTGTTACAATTTTTTATGATGGTTATAATAAATGTGGTAATGTGGATGGAAACTTCCCAATATTAACATATAGAATTATGGATGTCGTTGGTTCAACAGCAACAACATTTACAATTACTGTTGATAGATTCTTACCTGATTTTGTATCACAAGGTTGTTTAGGAACCGCAAGAGCAATTATTTATCCAAGTGGTATGACACCATTTTATGATGTGGTTGTTCCAACAAATTATTTCTATAGTGCTTGTTCTCAAACTGATGAAGTTGAAATATGGAACATGAATATTCCTTGGAGTGAATCACCAGCCGGTGTAATTAGTACAATTAATGAAGATTACACACAATATGGTTCTGTGAATTATTTGGGTACAAAAGAGTATTTGGGTTATCAAACTATTGCAGGTCAGTACTTTATGGATTATTCAGGATTTACCGCAAACACTGATACATATTACTACAACTCTTATGATGAGGTTATTCCTGTTGAACCTGATAAACAAAAGGCCATCGCAATTGTTTCATATACTAACCAAAGTATTAACAATTATTATGGTGAAAAGTTTGCATTTGAACCATACGATTCATTGAACCCTGGTGCTGTAGGACAAGGTAGAAACTTTAAGGTTACACTTCCGACTCTTATGTGGCACAAAACAACAGGGTCTACAATTGGACAAACATTCTATGTTGACCCAGCTGGTTACGACTTATTTGAACCTTCTTACATGTTAAGTAAGGAGAATGAAGATATGAATACACCAGGTATGAGATATTACCACTTATGGGATACTAACCCTAATACAGATGGATATCCAAACAGAGTTGGTAAAGTATTCCCTGATACTGAATTAATTGTTTTTGATGATGACGAGATTGTTGCGGCATTATCTTATAAGTCAAATAGAAACTGGACATTACCAGCACCTAAGTTAGGTTTGATTACACCTAATATTTGTAACACGGGTTATGACACTGAAGGTATATTATCTGCGGATACTGAATATCTATGGGTGACATATAGATTTAACTCAACCGCCTTTACTGATTCATTACATTGTAACTACTATTCTAAAATTCAAGGACCATCAAGTGGATGTTCATTAACATCACAAAACGTGACATTAAGATTTGGTGATGAATTCCCATTCATGACTCAAAGTTGTTCTTCAGGTTTTACCGCAAATGAGATGAGCATCTTAGTTCAAAAAACAAGTGGTGATACAAATCCTGACCCATCACAATGGACTGAAATTAATGTTACACCTGATTTGAGTGGTACATTGGTTGGTGGATATTTAACAGCATCAGGTATTACAGGAACAACATTTACTATCAGTCAGAATGACTTTACAGGTGGTACCATTTATGATTTGAATAATTATATTGATATCCCAATGAATGGTGAAACTAACAAAATGAATTTTGGTGATGAGTATTTCTTCTACGGAAACGTTGATACGGACATTCAGGCAACCATTTATGAAATGAAATATGCTGTGAATTTACCAGAAGAACAATTCACAAATAGTACTAATCCAACATCAAAATTAAACGAGAACAAGTACGTAACCGAAATTGGTCTTTATAATTCTAATAATGACCTTATGATTTTATCTAAATTGCAATACCCCGTGTTAAGACAAGGGATTCAGCAATTCTTGATAAAATACGATTTTTAATATGGCAAAAAAAGCTTATCAGAATAATCCCAAAGTTTTGGGGTTAGATGTTTCAACTAAAACAATTGGTTGGGCTCTCTTCGATATGAGGACCCAAGAGTTATTGGAATTGACTCACATCTCTCCAAGACCAAAAATGAAGACTGAAAATAAAATTGAGGAGTTACTTTCAAAGGCTGAGGTATTCAAATCCAAATTGGACGAATACAAAAATCTTGGTATTACAAAGGTGGTTATTGAAGAACCTTTATTAAACTCAAACAACATATATACAGTTCAAACATTATTAAGGTATAATTCATTTGTAACAAAAAACATTTACGATGTTTTAGGAATTGTACCTGAATTCATTTCAACATACAACTCAAGAAAATTTGCCTTTCCCCAACTTTTACAATTAAACGATAAAGCTAAGATGGTATTGTTTGGTGGTCTTCCAAAAGACATTGACAAAAAACATGTTATATGGGATTTGGTGGCAAAACGCGAACCACAAATTACTTGGCAGTACACTCGCAACAACACACTTAAGAAAGAGAACTATGACCAAACCGATGCTTACTGTGCGGTACTTGGGCATATGAAATCAGAAAAAATTTGGTAATTCTGTGATTTTGTCTTATATTTGTATACTTAAAAAATACGAACATGACAAACGAATGGAAAAACGGGTTATCTGATGGACACATCAAACAAATCATAAGACGAAAGATGGTTCAAAAGTCAGTGCCATCAAAAAAGATGTATTCGAGAAAAAACTCAAAAAAAGATTGGGACTAAATAAATTTGTCTTTCCCATTTAATTTCTTATCTTTATAGGGTGACTGACGAGAAAGAAATAGTAATTGACCTTTTACGAGACTTTTTGGGTAAAGAGAAAGCCCACTATGACTTAAAATGTCAGATTACATTTGACTGCCCTGTTTGTTCATACGACCTTAAAGGTTTGGACCACGGTGATGGTAAAGGAAACCTTGAAATCAATTACTGTAGACACGTATACAAGTGTTGGAGTTGTGGTGATACCCACGGAACCCAAGGACCATTGGGTAAACTATTTGACAAACACGCCAACAAAAAATCCAAACGAACATATGAACTCATCAAACCCCAAGATGAGAGAGAAGAGAAGAAGAAAGTTTATGTTAAACTTCCAAAGGGTTATGTTCAGTTCAAAGATTCAAACAAAAGATTCATTCCACACCAAGAAGCATTGAGATACCTACACAGTCGTGGTGTAACGGACGAAATGATTGAGAAGTACAAGATAGGGTTTACAGTTGATGGTGAGTTCGCCTATAGGGTTATATTACCCTCATACGACAAAGATGGTTACCTGAACTACTTTATTGCAAGAGCGTGGGTTCCAAAGAAAATGAAGTACAAGAACCCAACTGTACCAAAAGATGAAATTATATTCAACGAACAGAACGTTGATTTTAACAAAGACATCTACCTAAGTGAAGGTGCATTTGACATGTTGTTCTTGGATAACTGTATTCCACTACTAGGTAAACACGTATCAGCTTTACTGTTTGAAAGGTTATACAATGAAGCCAAGGGTGATATCCACATATGTTTGGACGGTGATGCGTATGACAATGCGGTTAAACTATATCACGAGTTAAATGGTGGGGTATTGTACGGTAGAATAAAGATTGTTAAACTCCCAAAGGACAAAGATGTTTGTGACTTGAAGGGAGACATAAAAGAATACTATATAGATTTAATGAGATGATAGACATAAACGAAGCTGTAAAAGAGATTAGAGAAATTTTGGAAAGTAAAAGGGAAGAGTTTAACTTGACCTTTACTGAGGAAGACCACAAATATATGATGGTTGATACAAATGGTGAGGTTGTGGATACACACCCATCAGTATCAAAGGTAACCAAATTGTTTTATGAAGCGTTCGATGCTGAAGGTATTGCCTATAACAAAGCAAAAGGTAATATTGAGTATATGAAAGAACTCCTGAAAGAGTGGAGTGATTCAGGTGATTATGCGTCAAACATGGGAAGTAGGGTTCACTACCATTTGGAGAAAGAGACCATCGATAGATTTGGGGGATTCAAAGAAGTCCGTCAACCAATCTTTGATTGTGATATTGAACAAATCACAAAAGGAAATTCAATGATATCCGCTGGTAAGAGATACCTAAACTTGTGTGAGAAAAGAAATTTGGTGTTGTTGGATACGGAAGCCGTGTTGGGACACCCTGAACTTGGATACACTGGTCAACCCGATAAAGTGTGGTTGTCGGTAAATGCTGCAGGTACTGAAATTGGTTTATTGATAACTGACTGGAAGACCAACAAAGAAAAGAATTTCAAGACAAACCAATGGACTAAGAAAATGTATCCACCATTCCACGAATACCCAAGTACAGCATTGGGACACTACTACCTTCAATTACCTTTTTATGGTAAGTTGTTGGTAAAGATGTTGGAAGGTACCAAATATGAGAACATCAAGTTATTGGGATGTATTGTTGTATTGTTAAAAGAAGATTCTGAGTATGAAGAGTTTAGAGTTCCAAAACCAATCATTAATACCATTTTAGATATGGATATCAAAACTTATTTGGATTCACAGTAAATTTTCACTATCTTTGTAGGTATGATTCAAGAACTATTAGAAGAAAGAGACCATTTATTTGAAATTGCAACAGTGTTGTATGGTGATATGTTTGTTACCAATGAGAGTTTTTGGGATTCACCAACAGAAAAACAACTACGAGAAGTTTATGAAAAGTTGGATTTGTACGGTCATAAAGACGAAGAACCAACTGATGAAATGATTGAGGCTGCAGAAATTGTTAAAAAAATTGCCGATAAAAGAAGAAAAAATTAAAATTAATACCTATACTTTAATATGGAAAATTCGTTACCAAAAATGAAGGTTGATTTGAGAGAACAACCCTCAGTAAAATGTGAGAAGTGTGAGTCTTTGTTTTTCGAAGAAGTCACCATGATAAAGAAAGTGTCAAAACTATTAACAGGAAGTGCTGAAGATACTATTGTACCGTTCCCAACGTACAGATGTGCTGACTGTCACCATGTAAATGAGGAGTTTAAGATATTTGAATAATGATAAACAAGTTAGTACACTTTTCTGACCTACACATTCGTTTGTTCAAAGACCACGAATTGTATAAGTCAATCATGATGAATATGTTCAAACAATGGGGTGATATTGCTCCTGATAGAATTGTATTCACTGGTGACTTGGTACATTCAAAGAATCAGATGACACCTGAACTAATTGAAATGGTTTCATGGGTGTTGACTGAGTGTTCCAAAATAGCAAAGACAATAGTTATTATAGGTAACCACGATTTTTTGGAAAACAACATGTCAAGGTTAGACGCATTAACGCCAATTATAGAATCACTTAAGAATGAAAACATCGTATATTACAAGAGCCGTGGAAGCTATGAAGACCAAAATGTCGAATGGGTGGTTTTTTCACTCATGGAACATAACGTACCGCCACATATCCCTGAGAGCGAAAGAACTAAAATCGGACTCTTCCATGGCCCCGTGGTTGGTTTATCCACGGATATTGGGTATAAGTTTGAGGATGGTTTTGATTCATCTCGCTTTGCCGGTTGTGATTTGGTCCTATGTGGTGACATCCATAAGCGCCAAGTATTTCCAATCCCGAATGAAAAAAAGGCGTACATGGTAGGTTCTACCATCCAACAAAACTTCGGAGAGACTGTAAGAAAACACGGATTTGGTATTTATACTATCAATGAAGATAAATATGAATTTGTTGATTTGGATAACCCAAAACCATTCCTATCATTCAAAATCAAATCCATTGAAGACTTAGTAAATGGAACAGAACAACTTCTCAACTATTAACCTTTCCCAAAAAGAAATTAAGGATATCCAACGATTCTGTGAATTAAACAAAATCGAGGATATCCCTACTTTTTTGCACGCTTGTGCTTGGAAAGGATATGAGATTGAAAAGTACGGACTTTTAGGAAAAATGGGTGGGATTCAAGAAAAACGGGTGGAAATTGAGGTCATCCGTGAAAAACGGGTGGAAATACCTGTTGAAGTCATCAAAGAGGTTGTCAAAGTTGAATATGTTGAGGTTCCTATTGAAATAATCAAAGAGGTACCAGTCGACAAGATTGTTGAAATCATCAAAGAAGTACCCGTTGAAAAATTAGTAATTCAAGAAGTAATTAAGGAAGTCCCTGTCGAAAAAATTGTAACAATTTACGACAACAGTAGTGAAGATGAACTGTTGTTAAAAATACAACAATTGGAATCTGAGAAACAAATATTTTCCACTAAAGTGAATGATTTAACTAATGAACTACAAATATTTTCCACTAAAACCCAAGAAAACGAAAATATTTTCCAAAATAGAATAAAAGACTTGGAAAGTCGTGAACCTGAAAAGGTTGAAATTATTAAAGAAGTTGTTGTTGAAAAAACAACAACTGACAACTCCAAACAAAAAGCATTAGAGGAAACTATACAAAAGATTAGAACTGAATTACAATTGAAGAACAAAGAAATAAACGACCTTAAGTTAACAATCTCGGACATACAAAAACAAGGTGGGTCCAAGAGTGTTTATATGGATGGGTCAAACCTTGGAAAAATTTTAAGATAATATATATGGAACTATTAATTTTTATTCTTGTTGCTTATGGTATGAGCAACATTTTAGTGTGGGGGTCAATCTTCTCAACACCACGTACCATTTTACATGAGTTGGCGGCAACTCCTGGTATACATAAACCTGTATGTAAATTCTTCAGTGAATTGATATCTTGTATGATGTGTACATCAACTTGGGTGGGATTCTTCTTATCCATATTCTTTTATTCACCAGCGCAAGAATTGATGAACTTCACACCTTATTGGTCATGGTTTTTTGATGGTTGTTTGGCTTCAGGTGCGGTATGGGCAGTAAATGCTCTTGTTGAACATTGGGAACACCGTTAATTTTAGATTCAACTTGTTTCAATGTAAAAAAATGATTATAATTTAACAACTATGGGAAAAGCAGATAAAGAACATCGTAAACGTGTACAGGCTAGAAACAACCAATTAAAGGGTGTTGAAAAAATGTATCAAAAAATGTATCAAGAGGTTATGAAAAAACAAATTGAAAAATTGGTTGAAGAACATAAAGAAAAGACAAGTGGCGAAACAGAATCTGGTGAAACGACAATCACGGAAGGAAACTCCTGATTTATTTAATCCACCAAAACAATTCAATTATACTATGAGTAACGACATCCAATTACCAGTGTTGGAAAATCCATACATTCAAGTCGTATGGGAAGATAATGCTGAGAACTTCACGCAAGAACGTATTAAAAGTGTTAAAGCATATTTCCAAAAGAAATATGAAACAACCAATGTAAACGTCATCACAAAAGTTAAGAATGTTGCTGATGATACACAACAAACTGTTGATGTGTCCTTTAACATTATGGATAAGAATTATCAGGCCGAACTGATTAAGTCTTATGTAAAAAGTAAGGGTCAAGACCAATATATTGACCAAGTGATGGGTATTGATTCATTGGTTGAAAACCGAATCATAGCAAACGCTGATGAGGTAAGTGTGTTTAAGAAATGGTATATTAAACGCATTGAATTTAGTAACTTTTTATCGTATGGTGAAAATCAAGTATTGGACTTTACCAAGTGTGATGGTCTGACAGTTATTGAGTCTAACCCACCTAATTTTGGGGGTAAGACAGTATTGACTGTGGACTTATTAATGTTCTTGTTTTTCAATACAACTACAAAGACATCTAAAGCTGAAGAAGTATTCAACAGGTTTACCGACAAGAACAGAGTATCTGTTCGTGGTGAGATTACAATTGATGGTGAAGACTATTTGATTGTTAGGAACCTTGATAGAAAACTATCTAAAGCTGGTGAATGGAATGTAAAAACTGAATTGGACTTCTTTAAGATGTTACCAAACGGTGAATTACAGAATTTCACTGGTGAACAAAGACGTGAGACTGAGAAGTTTATCAAAACATCTATTGGTGAACAAGAAGACTTCTTAATGACAATCTTGACCACAGCTTCAAATCTTGAAGACTTATTGGAAGCAAAACCAACTGCTCGTGGTCAAGTATTGTCCCGTTTCTTAGGTCTTGAGTTTTTGAAAAAGAAAGAAGAGACTGGTAAAGAAATCTTCTCTGAATTTTCTAAAACAATGTTGTCTAACATCTATTCAACTGAAGGGTTGAATCAAGACAACAAAAATGCTAATGAACAGGTTGATACTCTTGAAATTAGAAACAAAGAGATTGAAGTTCAGTTAGTGGATGTCAAACAACGTATTGAAAAAGGTGTTGAATATCGTGATAGTTTAATCGCCAAGAAACACACGGACATTGACCACCAAATTGCCATTTTGAATCCACACGAGTTGAATCTTAAAATCTTAGATTTGGATACTAAGATTGGACGTGAACAAATGTCCGCCAAAAACATTATTGTTGTTGAACCTAAAGAGTATTACCATGAAGATAAACACGATGAGGTAAAAGATATTCTTAATACTGAAACAAAACGAAAGTTACTTCTTGAGTATCAAATCAATGAACTTAAGAAGTTATCAGACTCTGTTAAGGGTGGTATTATTTGTCAACATTGTGGTATTGATTTAGCAAACGCAAGTTTAACCGCAGCCAAACTAGCTGAAATGGATAGTTTACAAAATCAATTAAAAGATTGTGTTAATGTGGTACTTGACTTGCAAAACAAAGAACAATCATTTGTTCAGTTGAAAAAAGCGTTTGATGAGTATGAAAGAGCAAAACTTTTAAGAGAAAAAATTGAAGCGGGTATTGAGTCTTTGGAGTTGAAACTTGAAAAAGAAAAATCAACCCAATCAAAGTATTTTGAACAACAAACCAAAATTGATGAAAACAAAAAGTTGGAAGAAACTTTATTAAAGGCATCGGCAAGGTTGGGTGAGTTAACAGGTGAACAATCAAAACTTGAAAGAGAACAAGGTGCCAACACTTCCAATATAGAAACGTTGAGAAAACGTATTGAAAAGAATAATGAAACCATCTTAAAAATTGCTCAAGAGTTTGAACGTGAACGTATTTACAAGATTTACTTGGATGTATTTGGTAAAAATGGTATTAGTAAGTTGATTATGAAAACAATGATGCCATTGATTAACTCAGAACTTCAAAGGTTGTTAATGGACTCAGCATACTTCAAATTGGAGATTAGAATCTCTGATAAGAATGAAGTTGAATTTGTGATGATTGATAATTCAACGGGAGTTGAAAAATTAATGGTGTCAGGTTCAGGTTACGAAAAGACAATTGCATCACTATCATTGAGGGCTGTATTGTCTAAGATATGTTCATTACCAAAACCAAACGTGATTATCTTTGATGAGGTGTTTGGTAAGATATCAAATGAGAATTTAGAAATGGTTGGTGAGTTCTTTACAAAAATCAAAGAATATTTTGAGAAGATATTCGTTATCACTCATAATCCTTTGGTGTCAAATTGGGCTGATAATGTGATTGAGATTAAGAAGGAAGACAATATTTCAAGAGTGATACAAAAAGGTGAGTAAACAAAAATAAAAATTGTTTGGTAGATTAGAATAATTATAGTATCTTTGTATTGTGGGATGTGGGTAACGATTCAGATACAAGCATCACATAGAAAAGGGGTGGGTAACGATTTAGATACAAGCCCCTTTTTATTTTCTAAGAACTAATTGTCCTCTGAATGTTTTTAATTGATTGTTTTCATCTTCTCTAAAAACAGTAACAACAACCAACTTCCAATATAGATTAGACTCCATATTTGGGTCTATTATCGCGGCTAAATTTCTATCAATACTTTTGATTGCGAACGGTGTGTTATTTTGTATTTCACCATTAACAATTCTTTCGGCAATTTCTCTTCTAAAAAAAGAAACCAACTCAACAATCTCACTATTAGTAATGGGGGTTTGATTATAATTTGACAGACCAGTTCTGGTACTTCTATCAACAGAGTGTTTGGTAGATAAAATATCAAAACCAAGAACCACTTCAATGTTTGATGAAATTTGACCAATACGTTTTTCAACAAGTAATCTTGATAGTGATTCTAATAATTTCATTATAAAATGTTTTTTTTATTTGAATAAGTTTCACCAACTAGGTCGAAGAAATTTTCACCATGAGTTTCCATCAACTTATCAATTATAATTTTTGGATTTTCTTTAACATAGTCCATAACATTTTCAGGTATGGTCGATTCTGTTAATTGTTTACCTAAAGATTTGTGAATTATTTTTTTCAGGTCACCTTCTTTGATTGTTACCTTTTCCATATATTAATGTTTTGAACCTTTATAACCTTTAATATTCTTGGCAAAATTTGCCATTTTAACAACAGCTGAATCATCAGATTTCATTGCTTTGTTAATACACTTCATAGTAACTTCACCATCTTCAGATGCTAAACCATGACTTTCACACCATTTACCAAATTTACCTGATGTTCCTTTTTTTTCTTGTTTAGAAACAGCTTTTTGGATGAAATTATCATCATTCTTTGCTTCATTAACAATAGATATGATTAAGTTTTTTAATTCTGATTCTGATAAACGAACAAGTTTCTTCATACAATTTGGATTTTTCAATAAATATACTATCTTTGTATAATAATTCTAAAACATATGAGATATTTGATTTTTTTGGCGGGTGTTGATTTAAGTGATAAAGGTAAATTAGATGTAAAATTAAAAGGACTTCAATGTGAAGGTCTTAAATATATTTTTACAGGTGAGTCAGTAATAATACACATTAGTACTGACAAGAAGACAACTGAAGAATTAAAAACAGAATTCAAGAATATATCAAGTGAACTTTACTGTTGGTACTTTTTGTCAGAATTTCCTGACAAAATGTCATGTAATTTGGGCGATGATGATGCCAAATATTTATTTGATTTTAATTATGATGTTAAACCTAAATCTGATGAAGAGATTGAGTTTGATTTTAGTGTAATATTAGAAGAAGATGACGATGATGATGAAATTGATAATGATTTGGTCCAAATGTTGAAGAATAAATACAAAGTAAGTCAACATGAACCAACTTTGGATGAAATATTAGATAAAATCACACAAAAAGGCGTATCTTCGCTATCATTCCAAGAACAAGCCATACTTAAAAACTACAACTAAGACCTATGAAAGATAAAAACCTACAAATTCCTATTAACCAAGAAGAAATCTCTATTTACCTTAAAGACATTCGTAAACTAAAAGTAATGACAGTTGAACGTGAACGTCACTTGTCAGAACGTATATGTAGTAATGAAATCACTGAACGTGAGAAAAACCAAATCTACAAAGAACTATTAGAGGGTAATCTACGCTTTGTGATTACCGTGGCTAAACAATACCAAAACCAAGGATTAGAATTGTCTGACCTTGTTGCTGAGGGTAATATCGGATTGTTAAAGGCAATCCAAAACTTTGATTGGACAAAGAAACTTCGTTTCATATCATATGCGGTTTGGTGGATTAGACAGTCAATTCTTCAATCACTAAACGAACATGCTCGTACAATCCGTCTACCAGTAAACGTGGTACAAGAACTTTTCAAGGAAAAGAAAGCAATTGACCGTAAAGGTGGTGAACTATCAGATAAGTTTGCGAACCTTCCAAGTATTGTTAACTTGGATAAAGAAATCAATGATGAGGGTGATACATTATTGGATATGATTTCAGACCAAAACACCATCATGCCTGATGAAGCATTTAACAGTAAAGATGTTTTGAAGGAAAAATTGAATGGTATTATGACTATTTTAGATGAACGTGAAAGAGCGATTGTTGAAGACTATTTTGGTTTATCAGGACAGTCAAGAACTTTAGAAGACATTGGAAATGATTTCAACCTAACCAAAGAAAGAGTACGTCAAATTAAAGAAAAAGCGTTACGAAAACTTCGTAATGAGAGTTCAGAACTGTTTGAATACATGTAATTGATATTTATTATTAACTTATAAAATAAAAAGACTATGAAATTTTTAGAAACATTAAAAAAATACCAACAACAAATTTTGGTTGTTTTGTTCCTTTTATTATTGTTAAAAGGATGTGGTACAAGCTCAGAAGTAACTAAATTAAGAAAAGAGGTTGAGTCTCAAAGAGAGGTTCTGAATAACCTACCAACTAAAAAAGATTTACAAATTGAAGGTTTGAAGGCAGAAAAAAGAATGATTCAAGCTACCGACAGAAAAATGTTGGACGTACAAAGACAAACTGAAATTGATAAAGAAATTGAAAAATTAAACAAATAAAATGAAGAAGTGGTTACAATCAAACCTAAATAATATCATTGTTGGAAGTTTTTTAATTCCAATTTTGTTAGTTGCGTTTGTATCAATCTCTCACGTTACAACTTTATACTCATTGGCAAATCCATTGAGTTGGGCAATTTACTTGTCTGTAGCGGTTGAAATTGCGGCACTTGCGGCACTTGCTGGTGTATCGGCTAAATTTGGTAAATTTATTTATTTACCATTTGGTATTGTTACGTTCATACAATTCGTTGGTAACTTTTTCTATTCTTATTCACACATTAATATTAACTCACAAGATTTCAAAGACTGGGTTGATATGATTTCAGGATTACTTGAACCAATAGGTGTTGACCCAACTGATGTTGTTGCTCACCGTAGAATATTGGCATTTATTACGGGTGGACTTATACCCTTTATTTCTTTGACATTTGCTCATATGTTAATTGTATATTCATCAAAGATTCAAACTAACGAAGACAATGTTGAACCAGTAAATGATACTGTAAATGATACTGTAAATGATACTGTAAGTGAACCTGTAATTTTAACAGAGGAAGAAGTTGTTGAGATTAGTAAAAAGGCTGGACAAGTTGAGGCTGAACAAGTTGAAGAAAAAATAAACCCAACACCTGAAGAATTAATACGTTTGGAAGAAGCGTTAAAAAATCTTGAGGAAAAATCTAAAATTGAGGAAACTGTTGTAACTGAAGAAACTACACAATATTTTGTTGATGACGAAGAAATTGTTATTGAAGAACCAGAACCAACACCATCAGCATTACCTGAGGAAACCCAAGATAAGATTAAAAGGTTAAGTTATACCAAAAATGTATAATCTCGTTGAGAAAATTTCAACTAACATTGCTGGAAAGCAAAAAAAGAAAAATCAAATTATTTTAACACATACATCAAGGGACGTTGAGGAATACTTAACGTCCCTTAAGTATAGAATGAACGGTAAGTTCAATAAAACGCCACATTACGTAGTATCCAAAGATGGTACCGTAATTAAGACCTTAAATCACGAGGCATATTCAAATTACTTTCAAGAAATCAATATTAACAGGAACTCTATTATCATTTGTTTAGAAAACTTAGGGTGGTTAGAAAAAGTCCCATTAAAAGACCAATACACTAACTGGATTGGTAATATTTATAAAGGTGTTCCATATGAAAAAAAATGGAGAGATTATTTTTTATGGGACCCATACACAGAAGCTCAAATGTTATCAACCGCTGAGTTATGTATAAATTTGATTAAAGAAAATAAAATAGAAAGAAAATCTGTTGGACACAACACACAGATAGAAGGAATTGAAAAGTTTGGTGGTATTGTATCACATAGTAACTTTAACAAAAACTTTACAGATGTTAGTCCAGCTTTTAATTTTGAACAATTTGTAAAATATATTAAAGATGAGCAATTCGTATGATGAAATAAAAAAACTCTTGAAATCATCAAGAGAAATGAAAGGAAGTGATTCCTTAATGGAAGTAAGAGAAACTCTTAAAAACAGAGGTTTGATTAACGAACAACCAAGTGCTGGTGAGGGATATGAGACCGCATCAAGTAGTATGGGTAGTCCGAGACCTAATTTAGCAGCAGACACTGAAGAAGAGTTAGAAATGTCTGATAAACCAAATGCCGATAAACAACAAGCCTATCGTGTATCAGGTGGTGTATTGGTAATGCACGGTAAGAATAAAGGTGATTTAGAAATCACAACTGAAGAAAAAAGAGCATTCCAAGAAACAATGGATGAATTTATAAATGAAGTTTCTGAAATGGTTGATTTTTATCCAATGAACATTTACCCAACATCTGTTGAGTGGAGTGGTAAGGTAATTGACCAAGATTTAGAATTCTTTTATTCAATCGGTGAAAACAATGGTGTATACGTCAATGGTACTATGAGTAGAGTTGATGATGAGTTTTTAGAGTTTATCACTAAATTAAAAGGTTATTATCAAAAGTTCAAAACTAAATGGGCTAAAGTATTGGCGGCAAGAAAGAAAACTCAAACTGACAAAGATGACCAATAAGTTTACATTATCCGTATTATTAAACATCGTATTAGGTGCGGGTATTGTTTATTTATTATTTTTTAATAACCCACCAATAGTTGATGTAAGTGTTTATCAAAACAGAATTGATTCACTTCAGAACTTAGTTAAAATTAACAATCAAAAAATTGATTCATTATCTAATTTGGAAACCCAAAAAGAAAAAGATATTGATAACTTAAAAAATCAGTTATCTGGTTTAGCAAATAAAAACAAAGACTTAAAGAAAAAATATGAAGCAGAAGTTGCTCTTGTTAATAGCATGTCTAATGATGACATCGTTGACTTATTCACAGAAACTTTCAAATGATACAATAAGATGTGTACCCGTTTCAACATTGAGACATGCACTTCTTATTAAAGCTCAGAACGACCAATGTCAAGAGGTTGTTAAGAGTTGTAGAGATTCAATTACAATTTTAACTAAGATTGTCAACAATCAAGATACCCTAATCAAAATCAAAACAGAAAAAGTTGTTTTGTATGAAAAAAATCAAACTCTTTATGATGAAACATTGAAGAATAAAGATGCTATTGTTGATTCATATAAAAAAATGTACCAAAAACAAAAGAAACTTAAAATATTTGGTTTTGGTATTGGTGGTTTAGGTATTTTATTAGGATTATTCGTACTCTAATTCAAAACTTTATATTTATAGATAATGGCACTATCAGCAGCAGATAAAAGAGAAATTGAGACTTTGGTCCGTAAAGAAATTAAAGATTTCATTGGGTCAAACACATTAAAACAATTTGAAGATAAGTTGTTGGATATGGTTATCAAAGATATGAAAAGAGGAAAAACCGAGAAAGAAATTAAAGACTTGGTTATAAAAATGTTCACAGAATTTTACGGTATGATGTACCAACAAAGAAGTATGTGGCAAAGTAGATTAAGAAGTGCATAATGGAAAACCCAATCTCAAAAAATTTAATCGATAAAGCAGAACCCATGATGAGAAGATTGGGAGATAAAAGTAATGATACGAATATTCAAATTAATAAGTTGAAAGATTCGTTAAAATCTGAAACGAAAGAAAATGAAAAACCAATCAAAAAGAAGAAAAAAGAAGCTATTGAAGCCACTGGCGCAGCTTCTGCAGGAGCCTACTCAGCCCCTTTATTTTCTCAATCGCAGCCAGAAAAATCTTCTCAAGCTGCTAAAGTCAAAGTTGTTGAAGAAGGATTAACAGGTGGTGAAACAGCCGAAGCAACATCAGCTGGTTCATCAGGACAATACTCAACACCAGGTTGGGTAGCACCAAATAAAAAACAATGGAGAGGTAGAGCTAAAACTCAAATACCTGGTGGACAATTTGTTACAATTAAGAAAAAATGTCAAAAGTTTCCTTATTGTAATCAAGGTGACATCAATGCCTTAAAATTATCTGAAAATAAATTAGTTAAGGATTCTATTTCAAACATAGCCAAAAAATTTGGTATAAATGAAGATATTGTTAAAGCAATTCTTTTACATGAAATGAAAGAATCTAAGACTAAAAGAAAGAAATAAAGTATTTATAGTTAAATAAAAACCGATGAAAAACGTTGAAAAACATATTGATGATATTGTATCTAAAATTTTGAGTGAACAAGTTGTTTTGAAAGCTGAGCAAATTATGTCTATGGCTAGTGAAGAACTTCACGGAGGACAGAAAAAACTTGACAAAAATAAAAATGGAAAGTTGGACTCTGATGATTTCAAAATGTTAAGAAAAGATAAAAAAGAAAAACCAAAAACACCAGCAGGATTTGAACACGGTGAAATAGTTTCAGGTGATGTTGAAGAATGTTGGGACGAGGACGAAGTAGATTCTCAATGGATGGCTGATGAGAAATTAGCTAAAAACGAACCATTATATAGAGGAACCAAATTTGTTGATGAAGCCGAAATGGAAGAATATTCATTTGGTGATACAGCAACTGATGATGACTTAAGTTATAATGATATGTTACCAAGTTCTGAATATGAAAAAGAAATTAAGACACCTCACAAAGTAAAAAATGTTGGAGACAAGTACCAAAGAAAAATCTCTAAAGAATTTAGTGAAGAAAAGGAAGAAGTTGAAGAAAACATCTTCAAAAAAATGTTTGGTAAAAAAGAAGACCCTGAAATGGCACGTGCCGCAGCTCAGGAAAAAGATAGAAAAGAAAATCCAAGTTTATCAAATTTGGGTTATGACTATGACGATATTAGGGGTTGGCATATGCCAGAACCCGGTCAAGGTCGATTTGACAACAGAGACTCAGAAGATGTCGAAATGGAAGAGGGTAAAAAATTTCCTGACTTAAGTGGTGATGGTAAAGTTACTCGTAAAGATGTGTTATTAGGTCGTGGAGTTAAATTAAAAGAATCACTTCAATTAACTGAAGATGAATTGGTTGAACTAATTGAAAAAATTGTTAAAGAACAAACTGAGGTTAAAGAAACTAATGCATCTCTTAAAAAATCTAAAACTGAAAATGATGATTACATTACATCAGTTACTAAAAAAATGAAAGAATATCTTAAAGATGGTTCTAAGGGTAAATATGATATGAACCCTGAACAGTTTCCAAAAGGTAATGGAGAGTTGGCAAAAATGGCGAAGAAAGCGTATACACCATCAGGTGCGGTTGAAGAATATATTGAGAACTTCGCTTATAGTCCAGGAATGGAAAACTTACAGTACGATGAAATTAAACCAAATGATGAATGGATGGAAAAAACTATTGAGGGTTCATCTATGACAGGTAATGGTAAAGGTGGAAACGCTATTGATACTGGATTAGGTAAAAAGATTAACGCGAAAAGAAAGAAAAATCTTTACGCAGTTGAAAAGAACAGGTCATACAACAGAGTTCCACAACCTGTTGACAATGCTGGTGAAGTAAAAGGTGCTGACAAGTTAAATAACATGTTCAAGGATTTGGGTGAGTCAGATGAAAAGAAAACTAAGTTAATCAATGAAGAAATGGAAAAAATGAAACATCTTCTTGGTTACAAGAAAAAAACTCAATAACATTTACTTAAATTAAATTACACATATTCTCCATAGAAAGACCTTCTATGGAGAATTTTTATTCTTGGATGATGAAGCCTGTAAACCACGATGATGTTGAGGTATGGTTTAACGTGAATAACATGATTCACGAGAAGCGTCAGTTATTTTCTGACTTTACCTTTAGTCTATATCATTTAATCAGTTCCACGTACTTAGGTGACGATTTAGATAACACATCTGAAACCAAACTTGTATTATCACAAGAAGATAAACTAAAACACTTTGACTGGTGCTGGAAAAAAACATTGGACAATTTCTTAAAAGAAAATATTAAGTTTAATGTTAAAGGTGAACACAGAGAGTATTATGAAAAGTTCTTTATGGATTTGTTTTACAATGCAGAAAACAAATCAATATCTGAGAACATAGTTAAATTTTTTGAAGAGTTATTTTACGAAGAAAAGATGTTTACTAAGTCTGATTTAGATATGTTAACAGAGATATATAAATTACTTAATAAAAACATTTTGTAAAAAAACCTTTATTTTATTTACAACCAGCAAGAAAAAATTACATTTTTATCAAATTAAAAAATTATGGAAACACTTGAAAAATTAAAAGTACTAATGGAAGAACTTTCAGTTGATACTACAAAGTTCTTCAAAGGAAATAAAAGTGCGGGTACAAGAGCTCGTAAACTTTCTCAAGAAATGAAAGCACTTTTACAAACCTTAAGAGGAGAAATCCTTGAAAACAAAAAAGCTGAATGATAAGTATTCAATCTATACTGTTGTTCATTTTGGTTTTCTCAACATTAATAGTTTTGAGAACCAGCATCCGATTTGTGATGAGTTTACTAAGCCCAGTACCTTTAAGATTGGTATTGGGTAAACTTGAACTCATTACAAACGGAATAGCCTTATCATATATCATAACGTACATATTATCATGAATTTCAAAGACATAGTAGCATACCTATTCCCATACTTACACGCAGTTAGACGATTAAAAGACTATGTAAGTATTGATTTAATATTTCCTAAAAATTGGGAGTTCCCGAACGAAATAATTGAAAAGTGCCAAGTAGTACAAAACGAAAAACATCAAGGAGATGGTTATTTCCTTTCATTTGTAAGTAAACCTGATGATGGTTTAGAAAGTCTAATTGATGTAATTGAAGAGTTAATTAATCATAACTTGGAAAGAGAAGAAAAAGAAAGACTTCTTAGAGTGAAAGTAACTGAACTAAAAGAATTGTTCAAACACAGTACACTAAATGATTTAAGAGGTTTAAGTATCATTCTTGACAATGAAGATGAAGATGATGATGTTGAAAAACTTTTAGAGGATGAAGAATAAACATTTTGATACAGAATTTGATAAAGATTATCCAGACAGGGATTTGGATAAAGAGAAACGAGAGTTCATTGAACGAATCAAAAGTATTAAAAAAGAACAAATTTTTGAAGTTAAAAAATACACATTATGGCAGAGGGTAAAAAAGACTTTGGGCCTTTAAGTGACTTAGCGGTAATTGCTGAAAAACTTACAGATATCCATTACGGAACCGTTGCGGTTATATTTGAATTAGAAAGAGATGAATACTATTCTGTTCTAAAGATGTTTAGAGAAGTAGATAGGAATGCTGAAAAATTCAAAATAGATATTTCAGGCGTTGAATTTATTTACATCTTAAAGAAATAAAAATCTTAATAGGTAGTTTCTTTACGATACAAGTAATTCACATCGTATCCCTTTTCAATTAAAAGATTGTAAAGATATTTTCTTTGAGGTGAAGAAATATCCAATACAAACATACAATCACCACGTTTAAGTTTAATAAATCTTTGAGTTAGGTTATCAATTAATCTTTGAGCATCTAACTCATTTTTCATTGTAAACAAATTTACATTATCTTCATTCTGAACCACAATCTTATTATTCAGTTTGGATACCAACTTCACACCAGTTTTAGATAGGTACTTGTTAATAAACGTTTCAACACTAATACGATTCTTAGTTTGGTAATCATGGATTTGTTCAGGTACCCTGTAACTTGATATCTTTATGATATTGTATTCATCATCCTCAAATTCAAGTTTAACATTCCTACCCAATTCATCTTTGGTATATATTGGAAATAAAGTGTTACCTTTTTTTTCTAATAAAGCAATTTCATAATCAACGTACTTACCATTTTCATGTTTGGTTTCAAAAATAATTTCATCATTTTTTTCCAAAATTGAAGTATAAAAATCAGAAGCCCTCTTGGAAGTCTTGAACTTCTTTATTATTTTTTGTTTAGACTTATTTTTAAAAACAACAATTAGGTAATTCATGAAAGATTATTATGGTATATTAGGTGTTAGTAAGGAATCTTCTGCTGACGAGATTAAAAAAGCTTATAGGAAATTAAGTAAACAATTTCACCCAGATGTAAACCCTGAAGGGGCTGAGAGATTCAAAGAAATTGCCGAGGCTTATGATACATTAAGCAGTCCTGACAAAAAACAAAGGTATGACAACCCAGTATCAAATATGTTTGGTGGGGGTTCTATGGACATTGAAGATATACTTCGTGGTATGGGATTCAACAGGAATCCATTTGGAGGTCAAAGAAGACCATCGGCACCTGAAAAGATTATTACCTTAGATGTGACACCAATTGATTCATACAAGGGAACCACACAACAAATCAATTACAAACGTGAGGTTGCTTGTAATACTTGTGCTGGTAATGGTGGTGATAGAACAGGTTGTGGTACTTGTGGTGGTGTTGGATATCGAATGAGACAAATGGGACAGACACCTTTCCAACAGATAATCCAAGAAACATGTTCATCATGTATGGGTAAAGGATATACAATTACAAATGCTTGTGTCACATGTTCAGGAAGAGGCACTCAAGGAGAATTCAAATCAATGAACATTACACTTCAACACGGCATTGATGATGGTGAGTTTTACAGAGTTGATAGCAGTGGTGATTTTCACAATGGTGTCTATGGTAACTTATTAATTAAGTTAAGAATGGTTAAAGACCCAACATGGGAAAAAGTTGGTGATGATTTAATTTACAACAATTTCTTGACGTATGATGACTTAAAAAACAAAAGTTGTGAAGTACCACACCCTGATGGTAATATTGTCGTTAAATACCCTGAATTGTTTGATACACTAACACCTATGAGGGTTAGAGGTAAAGGTTACCGTAGAGAAAGAGTTGGAGACCTTTATATTAAAAATATTGTTAGGTTCAAAAAAGAGAAGAAATAAATTTGATAAGTTCAATGTGTCCATAAATTGACACGATAAAAATTTCAAATGCAACAATACTCATCCAATTTAGTTTTGTTTGACCCTTTTCTTTACATGATTCACATCCCATAACCTTAATATATTACAATAAATATTTGTTGTAAACATTTGCTTTTTAGACAAAACTTTATTATATTTGTAGTATGTTAAGTTACATAGGCGGAAAATCAAAAATCGGTAAGTGGATTAAGGATTACTATCCAACCGATATGGAAACATATGTTGAAACATTCGGTGGAATGTTTTGGTGTTTCTTCAATATGGATTTGAGTAAATACCCAAATCTTAAACGAGTAGTATACAATGACTTCAATCCATTGAACTACAACCTATTTATGTGTCTTCAGAACCCTTCAGTTCTATTAAACGCAGTGAATAGTATTCCATGTCAAGAAAGGGGTGTTGAGGACACTCCGAGTATCTATAAAGAACAATTTAATTTGTTTCAGAAAGAGTTGTTTGCAACTGGGTTTACAATAAACTATCCCGACTATGATGTGGCGGCCAAATACGCTTACATACTTACATCTATTTTCAGTGGTTCACGACCTGAGACATCAGGGTTCATTGACCTTAAAGGTAAGTACAAGTCAAAGTTCTTGACTTTTAGGGATAAGTTATCAAAACCTGATTGGATTGAACATTTCAATAAGATATCCCATTTCAGATTGGGGGACTTTGGTGATGTGATTGATGAGTTTGATAGTCCTACAACATACTTTTATGTAGACCCTCCATATTGGAAGACAGAGAACTATTATTCTAATCACGACTTTGATGTGGACGACCACAAGAGACTTGCAGACAAATTAACATCAATAAGTGGAAAATTTTCTCTTTCATATTATGACTTTGATTTACTATCTTTGTGGTACCCAAAAGAGACTTACAGATGGGAAATGAAAGAGTTTGCTAAGGCGGCTTCAGCGACCAAAGGTAAGACACAGAACATGGGACAAGAACTTTTAATAATGAATTATTAAAAAAACCACATTTTATAGATATTTATATGACAAAAGGTAAAGAAATGAGATTTCAAGATTTATTGAGAACGGTAATTGTCGAGCAATCAAGAATGGATGTCTTGGCGGACAAACTGACTAAAGCTGATAAGGGTAAGAAACCCTTGTTAACTCCTGAGGAGTTATTTGCGTTGGTTGTGGCTGACCCACAGACAAAAGTTGTTGAAGGTGTTGATATAGACAGTTTTGATGGTGACTTTTCGGTTGTTAAAAAAGTTGGTCCTTATGCTCAATGGATAATCAAAACTTACCTTAACCAAAAACCACTCAATATTGATGAATATGACCCGAATGACAAGCTTATAAAAAATGCAATTGTTGCAATGAGAGGGCAATTCATGGAGGACCTTTATAAAATCACTGCTGACTTACAAAAGTTTGATAGACATAAAGGTAAAATACCTTCTGAATTAAGAGATATTAATAAATTAACACCCGAAAAACTTTATGATTTGGTAAAAGATTTCTCAATGGAAAAAACCAAAGCATCTAAAGAAGAGAAGAAAATTGCTTCACAAACTTATGAGCATCCAGGTGGGGAGATTGTATTTCGTGGACCTGAATGGACAATTGCCAAAGTTGAAGACAAAGGTCAGTTGGGTAAAGACGCAGCTTGTTTCTATGGTGGTAATCAGTTGGAACCAAGTAAAGGTGAAACAAGATGGTGTACATCAGCACCTGGTTTAAGTTGGTTTGACCGTTACATTAAAGATGGTCCTTTATATGTTATTATTCCTAATACTACTGAAGGAAGACGTGGTGATGTATCTGGTCTTCCAGCTGAAAGATATCAGTTTCACTTCCCATCTAATCAGTTTATGGATGTTCATGACCGTCAACAAGATTTGGTTCAATTATTGAACGGACCAATGAAAGAATTGAAAAATTTCTTCAAACCTGAATTTGTTAAAGGTTTATCTAAAGACGCCAAGTCAGGTAAAGAATTAGTAATTGACTACCCAAGAGATGCTTCATCTAAGTATGTTGCCTTATATGGTTGGGATGAATTATTCAAGAACATTGACCCACAAACTGAAAGAATAGATTTCACAAACGGTTCAAGAGAACCTTTGGATTTATCATTCCCGAAAGAGTTGGCTAACTTGAAGAACCTTCAAACGTTCTACGTTGAAAACGGTTTAAGTAAAGTTCCTGATGAATTGAAAAACCTTAAGAACCTTGAGTTCTTATCACTTCCAAATAACCCAAATTTGAAAGAACTTCCTGAGTGGATTGCTGACCTTCCAAATTTAATTGCGTTGTCTGTAAAGGGAAGTAATTCTAATTTGAAAATACCTGAAAGACTACAACAACGTTTTGTTGAGAATGGTGGTGAGGTTTGGTTCGTTCAAAACTAATGTCTATGAATGTAGATGCTGAAATCTATATAAAACAAATTTTTCATTTCTTTAACTCAAACCCCGACCAATTGAAAATATTGATTGGGGAAATGAGTAAGGATAAGTTTTTTGACAAAATCAAAGTCAAAGTTTATGAACACGCCGATAAGGGTGGTGAGCTTGAATTGACTCGAAAAGAAATGGTAGATTTGATTTTTGAATTATTCAATGAAACCCATACATCGGGTGTTAAAGTAAAGAAATCTCCTTTCATGGAGACTCAGTTTGGTCTTGTCGGTTTGAATTAATATTCCTATATTTGCATTATGGAGTGTTTAATCAAATATGTTGCTGAGGAGTACGAAACCATTAGACATGAAGTCTTTAATGAAATTGATGACTTTAATAGTTCATATAAAAGAAAACCTAAAGCTGGTAGGTGGAAGTATAAAGATAAGTTAAAAACCAAAGAAGATTATCTAAAGTATTATGGTGATAAGACTTGTGCGGTTAATTTGCACAGGGTGACAATTGTCCTTGAAAAGGATGAGAACAAAGTCTCAATAAAAATGTATGAATATATAAACTTCAGAACACCAGGGGTTCATTATTTTAGAAAGCATCAAAGATTAAATTATATTACCTATAACAAAAAAACAAACATTGTTTATGTGGGTAGTAAAGATAAAAAGACCTTGTCAATAAGGTCTAACCCATTTCAAAACGGGGAAATCAATACTTTTTTTCATTATTTATACAATACAATTAAAAGTCGAAAATTTGTTATTGATGGTATCCAAGACAGTAGTAAGATTATGTTTGACATGGTCGATGAGTTTTTCAAGAATGTATTTGGTGAAGATAATTTTGAAAAATGTACCAGTCTTTTATTACCTGAAAAGATGTTCTTGGATAATTACATCAAAGTAAATAACATTATTGTACCTGACAATTATGATATCTTTTTTAAACATGACCAAATAACATTAAGGCAGATTAAACGAGCCAAGAATAACCTATTACTGGCGGTTGAGAAGAAGTACAAAATAAAAGGTAAGAAGTTTCACAGGGTATTACATTCATTAAACTCTTTCAATCCTTATGTTCTTAAAGATACCATTTCTTTTTTTGGTATTGATTCTCTGAAACAACTATCAGATTCTGACCTTAGAGATATACTTTCTATTCCTGTTAATATGATTAATACCAACGAGATGGTTGTTGTAAAAGATGAGTTCACAGCTGTTGAGAAGAAACGAATCATGGATGTATTCTTGGATTGTATTCACAACAACGGAAGTTACAGAACACTTATGGACCACCTTCGTTTTATCTATACTTTACGATATGAATATAATGAAACTGTGGGTTGGAATAGTAAAAACCGAGATGAGTTCACAAATGAACACGTCTTCTTGTCTAACTTAATTGCCAAGTATCAAAATGGTATTTATGACCGAACATACACACAAGAGTTTATTGATTCATTTAACACTCAATTCGTTCATAATGGGGGTGTGTATTACCCTGTTATATTGTGTATGGATACACAATATAAAGACGAGTCTGAAGTTCAACACAACTGTGTTAAAACGTATACAAAAAACGTTAGGTCCTGTATCATCTCATTAAGGGAAGGTTCACCTGATTCAACTGTCAGAGCAACCATTCAATACTCATTGGATAATGAGAAATTTAAGATTGTTGCAACAAGACTACAAACACTTGGAAGATTCAATAAAGCTTTAGAGGACAATTGGACCAAACCAATTTATATGTTAGATGAACATATGAAACAAGTAATTGGGAAATTCAAAGTTGATGATTATAAAATTACCAAGACAACTTATGGTGGTAGTAAAATCTATGATGTAACACCGGAGTTTAACGTAATGTTCGATGATGAAAAATCTTCAAATTATTTTGGATTAGATTGGTAATTATCGAAAATAGTATTATCTTTGTATAACAAACAACGTAAAAAAAATATATAGACATGGCAGCACCAAAAGGAAAAACAAGCAAATCGTCAAGTTCATTCTCATCAAAACACCGTGAGAAGTCAAAAGTAACTCGTCCTGGCGTTCACGCTAAGACCAAGACATCAAATCACAAACAGTCTAAAAACTATAAAAAGTTGAGTAGAGGACAAGGTTAATGCTTTCTGAACGAATTGAATCGGTCATAAGTTTTATTGAAAAAAATGATAACAGACCCCTATCTCGATTAAAGGTAGGGGTTTTATCTAGTTCCGCATTAACCGAAATATCCAAACTACAAATAGTTTATGTAGATGGAAATGGTGATGGGGAAATAACGGTTGATGAAGCCATTTATAAAACAAAGTCAGACTTCTATATTTATATTAAGAACAATTCAAGTAATATGTTGATTGAGGGTATAATTATGTTTTACCCTGAACAATTAGAAGAAGTTAAATTCACAATAATAAGATTAAAAAAGATAAAATAATGGAACAGTTAACAGCAGAACAATTAAAAGAAAAAATCGCATCTGGTGAATCATTTGTTGTAGATTACTTTGCAACGTGGTGTGGACCCTGTAAGATGCTATCAACCATCTTGGAAAGAAGTGGTGATAAATTGGGTGTACCTATTTACAAATATGATGTGGATAGTGACCGTGAATTTACAATGGAACAGAACGTTCGTAGTGTACCAACACTTAAACTTTATGAGGCTGGCAATCCAAAGAAAACCCACGTAGGTATTCTTCAGGAAGCTCAGTTTGATTCATTCTTAAACTAATGAACCATGTGGTTGTTTTCACAATGAAGGGATGTCCTCATTGTGTTGAATTCAAGGAACTCTTGGTGAAAGAGAATATTGAGTTCATTGATGCTGACATTGATGATAACAGCGATGAGTACAATATGTTTGTTAAGGTAACTGAAAATGAATTTATACCGGCAATCATGATTGTAAACGAAGATACTCAGGATGCTAAGTTCTACGCACCTGACAGGGACTTTGAAGACCTGGACCAAGCGGTCAATTTAATTAAAGAATCATTCTAAAATAACACCAACTCGCCGACCTTCCAAGATTCAATCCATGGTTTGTCGGCGATTGGTTCTAATAAGTCTTTTGAGGTATCGTAATCTTCAATAACCTCTTCCAAATCATAATCGGTTAAAGTGTCCAATACCAAACTAACCAATCTTTTTTCTGATATAAAACTATTACATTTTATCTGTAGTTCTTCATCTAAAAAAATAGGTGAAATGTTTGTGTTGTAGATACTAATTTTATCAGTTTTTGCAATCCTAAATATGTTGTATGCAATAAATTCTGATGTATACATTATGCTTCTTAGATATTTTGAATACCCAAAAGGGTATGAACTAGTAACCATATATTGAGTCTCAATTGTTTGTTTTGAGTTGACAATATCAAGGGGTAGTATGGATGGTGTTGTAAACTTTATTTTATCTTCAGTAACAACGGTTGTATATTCTTTAAGGGTTGGTGATGCGAATTCACTAATTTGTAATGTGTTGTAAATTGGTCTTGGTGTGTTATAAAAAGTGAACCACCAAGTTTCTAAAAAACCTTTGTGGGTTCTATTATTGAGTAAGTCAATAAAGGTTATCGTATCTACACCAATGATTTCTTTATAGTGTTGGTATTTTTCTAAAAATTCATCATGTATTTTTGAGAAATTATATATTGTATTACTAAAATCGTAACCTTGAACAATCATAACATTTGGGAAATGAAATGTTGTTTTAATTACGTTTGTGTGACTTGATGGTACAAACGCCAATAAAAAGTCTGCAAAATGATTTACATAACCTTCGATTGAGTTGGGGAATACTAAATTCATATGTGTTAAAACTTATGAATTTAAGTTGATAGTATAAAGGGTTAATTAAATTTCAACGTATTCGTTATACGCACTTTCAACTTCACTGTAATCTGGGTAATCAGGGATTCTGAAATCAATACGTTTCATACCATCATCAAATAATTGCTTTAACATTTCACCAAAAGAACCAAAATATTCAATTGGGTTGTAATGGTTTTTCCAATCACTAAAATATTCTTTGAAGAGGTATTCAAATGTTTTTGTTACATCAATTTCATATTTCCATCTAGAGTTTCCTTTGTAATCTTTACCCACTTCAATCATCTTACCTGAATCACCAAAAAAACCTTCAATTCCTTCATAAACTTCTTTGGACAATTCATTTTCATATGCCACATTATATGCGTTCCAATAAGCATTTATCATATCACTTTTTAAGTCAGGGAAAAAATTGGTTATAATATATTCGGTTGTATCATCATCACCTAATAATTCTGCGATATTATCGGAAGTAATAGTTAAAAAACCACCTTGACCTTCAATTTCCCAAAGTTCTTCTAAAAATGGTGTTTCTTTAATTTCATCTGAAGTTAATGGTGGTAATTCGGAAACAATTTTATTTGCCAATAAACTTTCATTTTTGTCGTTTAATGTTCTTATACAATCATCATAAAAATCAGTTATAACATCACTAAAATGTTCATTAAAATCTTCATTAAAAACCATTTCTGCTGCATTTCTGGCAGTACCATCTCTTCCACTATCATCAAATGTTAGTAATACATCATCTTTGTCAATAACCCAACTGATTTTACCACCACTCTCAACATCCATATCACTATCCAAAAATTCAACAACAAACTCTCTGAGAAATTGTTGTTTATCTTCAGCGGCTTGGTATTTTTCCCAAATTAATAAATCTTGTAAATCATTCTCGTAAAAAAATTCATTTTTTGGGTCCAAATATTCACTGTATTTATCACCCTTTGACAATACAAATTTAATAAAATTTTCAGGACCCCCAAAGTTTTTGGAAACATTAGCAGGGTTATCGTAAAATTTTTCAATTAAGGAAACTACTTTATCATCCATGATAATATAAATACAAAAAAAATGGGAAGTTTTCACTTCCCATCATTTAGAGTATTATTTTTTTTGATTGTAATACTTTTGAACCGTTTTCTTGATAGCACTTTGGATAGACTCCGATTGTGTTTGTGCTCTGTTGATTGGTTGTCCCTGAGGTTGTGGTGCCGGTGGCGCCACGTTTCCTTTATTTTTACATCCGCATCCCATAGTAGTTATATTGTTTGTTTATATACATAAATATTCTTATATTCAATTTAAGTACTATAATCGTTTTATCAATATTTATAACTAATGAAGTTTATAGAGTTAATATTTGAAGGTAGAGAAGATGATTTCAAAGCCACGTATGCTAATAAGTTTTCACCTGAAAAGTTGGAAGCAATTATTAATATGGTTAATGAAGTCCCTGGTGGTTCAAAGTTTTTAACTTTTTTGGGAAGAACTTTACCTAACACCGTTTCACAAGGTATCATAGACGATACTGTTAAACCTGTATTGAAGAAATTTGTTGCGATAGGTCCGAACTTAGAAATTAAAGATATTAATCAATATAAAACATTTTCAGAATTAAGTACGGCTATTCAAAAATACGAGAACAGAATTAGACGTGAGGTTCAAACTATTGAAGGTGCCGATTTGGTTTATGAAGATGATAAGTTTACTGTAGTTGCGCCTTTAACTACAAAGGCTTCATGTTATTATGGTGCTGGTACTAAATGGTGTACAGCGTCAAGTGCGGACAATACACATTTCAACAATTACATGACGGATGGTAAATTGTTTTACTTTATTGATAAGACAAAACCTACGTCTGATAGATTTTATAAAGTTGCCTTGTTGAAAAAGTTTGATGGTGATGAATCTTATTTTGATGCTCCTGACGATAAATTCACCAGTGGTTGGATTATAGGAACAAATGAACTTGCTCGTATAAAACAATACATTGATTTATATATTAGAGAGAAATATTCTAAGGAACTTGAAATTTGGGGTGATAAAGAAAAAGCTGCGATTGAAAGAAAAAGATTGGCAAGAGTAGAACAACAAAGAATTGAAAATGATTTAATTGAATCCGCTAATCAAAGAAGAGAAGATGATGTGTGGAGTTTAGATAATTTATCTCAAGGTGATATGGGTTCTTGTGCTCACGCTCTTTTTAATTTGTTAATGATTGAAGGAACAATTGAGGTGAAAACACCTGAAGATAAAAGTGAAATTACAAGAATTGAAAATGAAATTACCAGACTTCAAGCGGAATATGATAATGACGAAGAAGTTAGAGGAGATTTGTTGGATGAAATAAGTGAGTTAGAAGATGAGTTAACCGAATTAGACGCCAAGATGGATGTGTATAATATGTTACCTATTGGTGATTATGTTTTAAAAGAATTTACAACAACAGAATTTCAAGGTAGATGGAAAGTTGGTGATTCTGATGATACTGAAAGAGAGGCTGTACGATATGTGAAAGATTTATTGAATGATTTAGGATATGATGGGTATAATGAATCATTTGTAATGGAACATTTTGATGATGATAGTTTTAGAGTATATTTAAAAGATTTTTTTGAAGAAGATGTTTACAATAATCCTGAAGTTTATTTAGATGATAGTGATAAAGAATTGAGCCGTAGTCAAGAAGCCAGAATTGTAGAATTAAAACAAATGGTTTCAAATTTAGAGTCTGAAAGGGATAGTTTAGATGATGAAGATGAAGATTATAGTGATGAATATGACAGAATTGGTGATGAGATTGATGAGGCAAATAATGAAATTGAAGAAATTGAAGATGACCCAGATGGTGAGTATGATGAGTATAAGTTAGATTCTATAGTTGCAGATAAAATATCTGAACATAGATATGACGCTAAAGATTTTTATGAAAATTATTTGGGTGGTAATGACTTTAGAGAATGGGCAACAAGTAATAATTTTATTAATGAAGATGATTTTGCTCAAGCGGTTGTTGATGTTGATGGATATGGTACAGTTTTGAATAACTATGATGGAAGTGAAGAAAATGTGTCTTTTGAAGGTGAAACTTACTACATTTTTTATGATGGCGACTTTCATTAATCTTTAGTATTCATAATCCATAAACCTTTTTTATTATTAGTTTATGGAAAACAAAAAACCCATGAATTTTGTATTATCACCCGATTGGTACTTAAAAGACCCAATCGATTTTGAACATAAAGAATATGTTCTCAATTCTTTTTTACTTAAGGTGGAAGAAGCTTTATCTCGTGGTGAGATATATCCATATTTTACAGAAATTTCATTACACTTAGCATCGATTGGAAATTACCTGAAAAGTTCAAAATATGTATTCATCAATAAAGAGTTTACCTCTTGTGATGATGAAGTCATGTTATATGAATTGAAGTCAAAAAAATCAAGAAGAAAGTTTACCGACCAACAACTTACAGAATTAAAAGATATACTTGAAAACGCCCAAGAAAAATTACTTCAATATTTTGCAATATGTCGTGGGATATGGGACTTATCTTTTGAGTCCACTTCAATCAAATTAAGAAAAAACAAAAAGAACTTATCACTTAACAAATCATATACGGTTTATCAGGACTTATTCAACAAAGAAATATACGTGTGGGAATGTTCTTTTGAAAAGTTATCAAGGAAAAAACACGATACAAAAATCACATTCAATTTAATATATAAAGGTAATGATAAAAAGTTCAGCAAAGTGATTGAAGAAAATTCAGAAACAAAAGATATTACATACCCAATCTTTGAAGCGTTCTCAACACAAAATTTACCGTTAGAACAAACATTACTTCCATTATTCAAAAGGAAAGTTCAAAGTTATTTTACCCAAACAATCAAATGAGTAGTAAATTTAGCCTATTACCATATGCAGGACATATTGGTTCACCAGTAATTAAAGTAGAAGACACCAGTCACTTCAAACAAAAACAAGTTACCAAGTTTAATAACTTTGTAGATAAGAAATTTGAAGAGTTAAAAAAACAAATTGATGAGTTATCTGAACTTTATCAGTTAAATGAATTTATATTCAGTCTTGAATTAAGGTTTGAACCTTTAATTGGCGAAACTTATCACGTTTATCAAAATGAAAATTCCAAAAATTTTTTATCAATGATTGCTCCACATGAATGTAATTTTTTATATATTTGTAGTGTATCTCTAAATACTGAAGGACAATGGGTTTTACAAAACGGTACTTTTCCAAAGAATTAATCCTCAAAAAGATTGAGGTTAATTATCCATTACAAAAATACTTCAACGTAGATGCTTGTATATTTACAGATGAACCATCAAGACAAGCGTATGAGTTGTCAATGGAAGGACATTCTGATGAAGAAATAAAAGAAATTTTATTGAAAGACGAAAACCTATTGATTGAACAAAATTAAAAACATATATTTTATACTATGAAAACACTCAAGAATTCAAAGACAGGTGAAATCAAAAGATTACACGACCAAGCCGCTCACAAATTAGTAATACAAACTTTCTTAGGTTGGGTATATACTCCCAAATCTGAATGGAAAAAAGATAAGTCTGTTGTTACTGTAGAAATGCCGGATAAAAAGACAAAACAATCTAAAGATGAAGGACAAAAAAGTGTGTCTTACAGAAAAGGAAGTTCTAGAAAATCCAAACGATAATAAATTGGGTGAACTTGTAAGAAAGAAATTTTGGAGTTTAAAAAAACATAAAACAACATGGATGACAAGACTAAAAAATTACTTAACACAAAATTAAGACAACCAGTACACATTAGTTATATTTCAAAATACATTTTGAAGATTACTGAAAAAGAAGCGAAAGAGATACTGGATAAATTAATTGATGAAGGAGTAATTGAAGAGTCTCCATTAGCACCGGGTTATTACGGAAATAAATAATTATGAAAGTTAAATTAGAATACGTTTGGTTGGATGGATACAAACCAGAACCAAATCTACGAAGCAAAGTTAAAATCATTGAGGTTAATTCTAAAGAAGACATTGAGAATATCCCTGAGTGGGGATTTGATGGTTCATCAACAAAACAAGCTGAAGGACATTTCTCCGATTGTTATTTGAAACCTGTTAGGATTTATATTAAAAGTTCTATCTCGGAATATACTACCGTTTATGTGTTGTGTGAAGTTTTGAATTCAGATGGAAAACTACATGAAACAAATGATAGAGCAAAGTTAGGTGAGGACGATGAGGATTTTTGGGTTGGATTTGAACAAGAATATTTCATTCGTTCAGGACATCACAAATCAATTATTGGATTTGATAATGGTGGCATCATTGACCCTCAAGGAACATATTATTGTGGTGTTGGAGGACAAATGGTTGGAAGAAGTTTAACCGAAGAACATTTGGATATGTGTTTAGAATATGGAATTGGAATTGAAGGAACAAATGCTGAGGTTGCTTTAGGACAATGGGAGTACCAAGTATTTGCTAAAGGTAAATTGAAAACAGCTGACGATTTATGGATGTCTCGTTATTTCCTTTACAAAATTGCTGAGAAACATGGATATCAAATAGAATTACATCCAAAACCTTTAACCACAGGAGATTGGAATGGTTCAGGATTACACACCAACTTTTCAAACAAAAAAATGAGAAAAACTGGCGGTGAAAAATATTTCAAATCAATTTTTGCATCCTTTGAATCAAGAATGGACGAACATATTGAAAACTATGGTTCGGATAACCATTTACGTTTAACAGGTAAACATGAAACCCAATCAATTAATAAGTTCAGTTGGGGTGTATCTGACAGAGGTGCGTCCATCAGAGTTCCAAAAGTTGTTGGTGAGACATGGAAAGGTTATTTGGAAGATAGAAGACCAGCGTCCAACGCAAATCCATATTGTATTTTGAATGTTATTTGTGAGTCATTAAAATTGGCTGAACAATTGTTTGAAACAAGTCAAATGATGTTTGATGTTATCAATGTAAAAGATTTGAATGAAAAGTATGGTGCAATGTCTAATGATGAGTTATTGAGTGAATATATGACTGATGACATAAAAACAATTAATCATCCCTTTTATTCAAATGGACCAAACTAATATTGAAAAATGTGTAAGTTGTGGTCTTAATACTGGTTATTCAATTAATGACCATGTAGATTCTCGCAAGACTTATGTTGACGGTGCTGGACAATTATGTTCAGAATGTTTTATAGAAGTATACAAAAAGGTACACAAGAAAGATGCTGACATTGATGAGAAACCATAAAAGGATTATCCTTGTAGGTAAGGCTGCTTCAGGTAAAGATAATTTGAGAAAAAGGTTTGAGTCACGTGGATTCAAATATGCGGTTTCTTATACAACAAGACCACCAAGAGAAGGTGAGGTTGACGGTAAAGATTATTTCTTTATCACAGATGAAGAAGCATCCAAGATGGTTGAATCTAACATGTTCTATGAATATGTTTACTTCAACGGATGGTTATATGGAACAACAGTACAACAATTTTATAATGATGACTTATTCATTATGACACCTGCAGGTATATCACATATCAAACCTGAGGACAGAGTAAGTTCATTTATTATTTACATAGACATTTACCTGTTTATTAGAAAGAAAAGATTGGCGGATAGAATGATGCCTGGTGATACATTAACAAGAAGAATTGAGGCTGATGAGTTGGACTTTATGGAGTTCAATGATTATGATTTAAGAATAACAAACGAAGATTTTTAATGGAAAATTTTATAGGAAAAGTAGTAAACGGTGATTGTCGTGAGGTGATGAAAACTATGGAAGAAGGTTGTATTGACCTGATAGTAACCAGTCCTCCATATGGAGTTGGAATTGCTTATGATGTTCACGATGATGACATGTTGATTGAGGAGTATTTGAAGTTCACAGAAGAGTGGATGACCGAAGCGTTCAGAGTGTTGAAAGATGATGGTCGTATTGCGATTAACATACCATATGAAATCAACCGTCAAGCAAAAGGTGGTCGTGTGTTCATGGTGAGTGAGGTATGGCAAATCATGAAGAAGATTGGTTATAAATTCTTTGGGGTTGTTGACCTTGAAGAAGAATCACCACACAGGAGCAGAACAACTGCATGGGGTTCTTGGATGTCTCCATCGGCACCATACATCTATAATCCAAAAGAGTGTGTTGTATTAGCTTACAAGAAGAAACACGTAAAAACTGTAAAAGGTAAACCTGAATGGGAATCTTGGGTTGAACAAGTTGTTGATGAAAAAACAGATGGTTTATTCAAGAATAAAACAATGTATACTCCTGAAGACAAACGTGAGTTTATTGATTTGGTGTTTGGTCAATGGCATTACTTTGCAGATACCAAAAGTATGACCAAAGCAACATTTTCAATGGACATCCCAACTAAAGCGATTAAGATTCTTACATATAAGAATGATATAGTAATGGACCCTTTCGCTGGCAGCGGAACTAGTTTGGTTGCCGCGGAAACCTTGGGCCGTAGGTGGATTGGAGTGGAACTCAGTCCAAATTATGCTGAGGTTGCCAAGAAGCGAGTCAACGTATTTGTTGAAGGTAGACGACAACAAGTAATAGATTTTGAAAAAACTAAATAAACCCCTGATTGGGGTTTTATTTTTTAATAGTATTTATTACGTATGAAACAAATAATTTTGAATGAAATAAAAAAAATTATTAATGAAAGAATTAAGTGGACTAAAGAATTAGTTCAAGACGAGGCAATTAAATATAATACAAGAGTTGAATTTCAAAAAAAATCCGCAAATGCATATGAGGCAGCAAGACGTAACGGATGGTTAGATGATGTTATTGGTCATATGATAAAATTAAAAAGAGATTGGACTTTTGATGACATAAAAAAAATTGCCGAAAAATACGATAAATTAATTGATTTTAAAACTAAAGAAAATGCGGCATATTTGTTCGCAAGAAGACATCATTTTTTAGGTGATGTTATTACTCACATGAAGAGAAATGTTAGATGGAACAAAGATACTTTACATAAAGAAGCCCTTAAGTATAAAACTAGAAGTGAATTTGAACAAAATAGTCCAAATGCATATAATTCTGCATTAAGGTTTAAGATAATGGATGACATTACAACACACATGAAACCCCAAGGACATCGTTATAAAAGAATTATATATGTTTTTGAATTTCCTGATAATCATTTTTATGTTGGATTAACATTTAATGAAAAAAGAAGAAATCTAAGTCACATGTCTGATGTTAAAAGTTCTGTATATAAACATATAATACAAACAGGACTTAAACCAAAGTTTAAGATTATTACTGACTATGTTGATATTGAAACAGCTCAAAAAAAAGAAAATGAAATTTTAAGACAATATATAAATAATGGTTGGATTCCGCTTAATAGAACTAAAACAGGTGGTTTAGGTAGTAGTAATAAAAAATGGACCAAGGAAATGGTAATGGATATTATAAAAAACTATACAAAATTAAATGATTTTAGAAAAAATGAACCTAATGCTTGGAGTGCGGCAAATAAGAGTGATTGGTACGATGAGGTTACATCTCATTTAGAAAAAATTATAAAAGTGAAAAAATATACTAGAGAAATTTTAGAAAAAATAATTAAAAATTATGAAACTTTAGCAGATTTTAGTAGAAACGAACCAACAGCTTATGCTGCAGTTTTGGTAAATAAATGGTATGATTTAATTGAAAATCTAAAAAGAAAAGAACACCCTTGGACCAATTTTGATAATGTTAAAAAAGAAGCTGAAAAATATAACATGAAAACAGACTTTTCAAAAAATTCGCCTGGTGCTTTTGCCTCAGCAGTTAAAAATGGTTGGATAGATGATGTTACTAAACATATGACACCAAAATTTCTTTGGACTAAAAATTTAGTAAACGATATTGCAAAAAAATATGATAATTCTACTGAATTTAGAGCTCACAATAAAAGGGCTTATGATGCTGCTCAAAAATACGGTTGGTTAGATGATGTTACTAAACATATGAAAAAAAGAAAGGTTTGGGATGACGAATCTGTCAAACAAGAGGCTCTTAAATATCAAAACAGGGAGGCCTTTAGAATGGGTAGTAATGGTGCTTATTCATATGCTAAAAAAAATAATATATTAGATGATGTTACATCTCACATGGAGTTAAAAAATGTAAAAGGACATAAAGAGGATATCTTTACGTGTGAATTTTGTGGTAAAAAAATTGGTGGATTTAGTAATCTTAGAAGACATGTGAAAGTTTCTCATAATGTAGAATTATAAAAACTCAGACCATCACTCAATAGTGGGGGTTTCTTTTTTACATTACTTGGTATTTATAGGTTATGGAAGCCATAGTAACCGAATCTCAATTAAAATTGTTAACATTAAAAACAATTACCGAGAACCAAAAAATTGAAGAGTTTCAAAATAAATTTGAAACAATGTCCGATGAGTCAAAAGAAATATTTTTTGAATTAGTAGAAATTTTTTATCCTGAGGCTAAAGGAAATATCAATGAAGTTAAGTGGTACAATTATGTGGGTGATATTTTAGGTTTTGTTCCTGGTATTGGAACTCCTATTGATATTGCCAATGGTCTTTCTTATATAAGTCAAGGTGATTATTTTTTTGGATTACTTTCGATGATATCGGCTATTGATATCGTTGGTGACGCTGTAGCTAAACCATTGTTGGTTATGGGTAAAGGTTCTAAAACAATTAAAGCCGTTGATAACGCAATGAAACTTGCCAAAATCGCTAAAGAAACTGGTGATGTTAAAAAAGCTGCTGAAGCTTCTAAAATCCTTGCTGACATGGGTAAAACTGATTCATTAGTCACTAAATTATTATCATCAGTTAAAAGTTGGGTACCAAAAATAATTGATGTCATTGAAAGATTTCCAATGGGTAAGTTAGGAAAAGGTTTAAAAACAACTATCGTTGATTGGTTAAAATTATTTCAAACTGCCGGTAAAGGGGCTGCTGAAGCAACAAAAGTTGCTGGTAAATTTTCTAAGTTAGCCAAAACATCTAGAACACCTGAAGAAATTATTAAAACCGCTGAAAGTATGAAAAACTTAATAAAAGCGGATAAAAAATTGTTTAGCAGTATGGGTCCTGGTATCACTAAAGATTGGTGGAAAGGATTCAAAGATTATAAAATGTCTGGTTTGATACCAAGATTATTTGCAAACAGAGCAACAACAAGTTTAATGAGAAGAACCAAGTTTTGGGCTGGATTTTTAGATTATTTAGGTGTTGCTAATTTTGTTGGTCCTGATGAATTGAAAGCCAAGATGGGAAATTTTGATGAAAAAATGAATGAATATTCAAAAACACAACAAGCTAAACAAAATTGGGATGACGATTTCAACACAGGTAACCAAAGTGGTGATGAAGATATCTTAAATCAAAAAATGGGTGACGAAACACAATCAACAAGTGGTGAAAAATCCCAAGGTGATTTTACCAAAAATTTACTAAACAATTTAGTCTTTGGACCTATAACAGGACAATCAATTGCGTAATGAAAAAAATATTAAAAGAATCTGGATTACGTGATATCAACGCTTTGGCTAAAAGATATCCAAAAGCTAAAATTTATTTCCACCAAGACTTAGATGGTGTTGCGACAGCAATTGCAATGAAAAAGTATTTGGAAGATAATGGAATCAAAGTGGTTGATTCTGAAATCATTCAATATGGTGATAAAGAATTTTCAGTTAAGAAATTAGACGCTCAAGGTGATACTATGCCAGTTCTTGTAGATTTTGCGCATGGTAAACCAATGTTTGTTATTCACACTGACCACCACGATACACAAGCAGGTACTGAAGAAACAGGTTCAACTTCATTCAGAAAGTCACCTTCAAATGTTGAAACAATATCACAGATTGTATCACCAAAGGATATTTTTCCTGAGACTGATTTAAGATTAATCTCAACAGTTGATTCGGCTGATTATGCTAAGTATGACATATCACCTGAACAAGTAATAAACTATTTGTTTAAGTTTGATAAAGATTCTGATTTAAGAAAGAACAAATTTGCCATGGGTTTAGTGTTGAACAAATTATTATTGGCATTCAAAAACAAACCACAGTTTTTAGAAAACTTAGTAATGAACTCAGAACCATCTTTATATTCAATTTTGAATCAGATAAAGAAAGAGATGAGCTCAAGAAGATTACCTGAACCTGAACAACTGCAAAAAAATGCCAAACAATATATGGACACAATGAAATCAAGTCCTAATGTAAAATTGGTTGGCAATATTATAGTACAATACGGTGGAGGTTCAATGATGAACCCTGGTTCATACGATAGATACACTCCATTCAAAAATAACCCTGAAGCCGACTTCTTAGTCATTGCATGGCCTTTGGGTTTATTACAAGCGTCTTGTAATCCATTTAAGAAAGATAGACAATTAAAAGGTGTAAACTTAGGTGATATTGCTGATGAAGTTTTGAGTAAACATGAAGACAAGATGAAGGCAACTGTTATCCCATTGTCAACTGTTAAATGGATATCGGAAGGTAAATCGGGTCCAGAAGCAGTGGGTTTCACATTCAAAGACTTCAAAGCAATTTATGGTGACAAATTCAGTGGTTCAGAACAAGGTAAAGAATTTTTGAATACTTTAGAAAGATTAATGGACAAACCAACAAGTTCTTTGAGTGAAGAAGAATTTGCGTTCTTAGATAAGTTTGGTGTAAACGCTTGGGATTTAATCAATGCAAACTCAGGTGGACATAAATGTATTACAAACATATCAGGTATTAATTACTTAGCAAGAGGAAAAAGACCACCTAAATCACAACCAAGATTTGGTGATGAAGAAAAAGCACCATACGTTCAAGCTTTACTAAGACTTCAGAATGAGTTTGTACAAAAATTACAAGAAAAGATTAACGAGAATACCTAACCCAATGACTCTTGTAGTCTTTGTTAGTTGCACAATAATGTGCGTATTCATTTACAATAGGTGAACCAGTATTATACCCACCACAGGCAAGAGCCCAACTATGAGTACTATTGTATCTGGCTCTTAACATTTTCATACTAATCATAACATTCAACTCAATATTGGTCATCAATTCATTTTGAGTAACATGTCTACCAGCGTAACTATGTGCCCATCTTGTAATGATTTGCATTGGACCTACAGCGTTTGCACTTGATATTTGGTTTGGAGTATATGACCAATGAAACGGTCCTTGATAACGAGTTTCCCTGTAGGCTACATTATAAGCAACATACTTAGGTACTTTATATTTTTTTGAGTACTTCTCAATACAATTGTACATCCTCAAACAAACGGGTGCGTTAGGTTCATTACCCATTTGTTCCAAGTATTGTTCTTCGGCTTGTTCTTCAATTCGGTTGACACCATAAATTGCAAGACCGATACCTCCGAAGATTACAAGGAACCATAAGAAGATAGCGGTCTTGAAATTTACATTTTTCATTTTACTGGTGGTGCTTGGTTTGGATTGTGTTGACCCCAAATATTACGAGCGTAAAGGGTGAAAATAGTTTTACCGATTTCGTTATCGTAGATTGTGTAGTTACCTGTATTCTTATCTATTAACATAAGTCTTTGATTTTCATCAACCGCTAAAATGATATCTTGTTTTTCAACAACAACCATTTTAGATGGCATTTCAACGGTCTTAATTTGTTTGTAGTAGAACCCTACTCCAAATCCTATGCCAAGACCAGTAACTACTAGAGCAACCCAAAAAACGTGAGAAAAAAACTTCTTTAATTGTTCTGATACTTTGTTCCAATAAACTTTGATTTTGTTTTCCATACCACAAATGTATGGAATAAATTACTGGTAATCAACCCTGTCTCCGATTTTGATGTTTTGGTTCTTGCAGGTTCCAGCAGGCATTTCCAATACAAAACCACCCTCACCTTTATATGAAGGACAATCATCTGTATCACATGGTGGGCAGTTTGGTGATATATCATTGATAATATTTTTTGAAATAAAAATAATATCCAATGGGATGATACAGTTTTTCATCCAAAAACTCTGTTCACCGTCTTCAGGCATGATAAATAACATACTTTCAAATCCTGTAAAAGTCTTTCCCATCATCCCTTCACGAATTTGTGATGGAGAGGATACAACTTTGCAGTTAAATTTATTATTATTGATTGAAATAACCATTATTAAGATAAATATAAGATATGAAAAAATACGCAGGAGTAATCGTTCGTAAAGATGATAAATGTTTATTCTGTAAAAGAAATGCTGACTTAACTAATTTCGGTGGTGAGTGGAGTATACCAGGTGGACATGTTGAAAAAGGTGAGGGTATTCCACACGCAGCTCAAAGAGAGTTCTATGAGGAAACAGCATATGAATTAGAGACACCAATTTATTTCTTGGGGGTTATTAAAAGGATGAATCGTGATGGTACAAAACAAAAAGGTATGATGTATGTATTTGGTACCGATGTTAAAGATGAGATACATCCTGACTTGGAAAATGCTATAGATGGTGAGGAACATACGGAGTGTGGATACTATGGTATTGATGAATTACCTGAGCCAATGGATGAAACATTGCGTGATTTTGTGTTAAACTTCATGAAGTAAGATATTTATTATTGTGTCAATTAAAGTTACGTACAAAAACGCTGATTTAGGAAAAGAAAAAGAAGAGGTGATTAATCACTTCATTGATTTTTTGTACGACAAAATGCCGGTAAATAATATCAAGGATATTATATTCCTTGGAGATAAAAAAGGTGATATGACAACTGGTTCATATACCGTAGAATTAGGTCTTATTAAAGTATTGTCTAAAGGTAGAATGTTGATTGACGTATTAAGAACGTTATCACATGAGTGGATACATGCAGCACAACATGATTTCTTGGGTTGGGAGAAAGGTCCTGACATTGGTGGACGTAACGAGGACGGATGTAATACATATTCAGGTGTGTTAATGAAACAATACCAAAATGAATTTCCTAAAAAGAAAAATAATTTATACGAAATGAGAAATATAAGTTTAATTGAATCCTTAAAATCGGCTGTGATTGTTGAGACTTGGAGCGTAAAGAAAACAAACGATTTAATTAAACCAAATGAAAAGTTATCCAAGTCAGACATTGATAAAGGTTTGTATAGAAGAATGATTGAACGTGTGTTGAATAACAACTTAGATAAGTTATCAGATTATGGAATTGAAAACGTTAGAGGTCATTACTTCTTCAACGGAACCGAAAAAGGTCACCCACTATCTTACTTAAATACTCACTATGGTGTTGCAACATATCTAATGAATTTATTTGGTGTACCAAAAGACGCTACCAAAGAAGAAGCCGTAAACATTATAGAGAATGGGTTGGAAAGTAAGTTTGAAGATTTGTTATTAAATCCTGATAGTGAAGAGAACAAAGTAATCATAAGTTTATTATCAGCAACTAGAATAACAGGTGGTGATAATGAAATTAAAGCCAAAGAATACTTGGAAAAACAATACGGTGATAAGATTAGAAGTATTACGATTGTTGCTGAGACTGGGGGTGAACTTGATAAATCAGGTGTTGATATTGTTATGACCATGACAGATGGTAAAACAATCAACTACCAAGTAAAACCATTCAAGTTTTATAGAATGGCTCCTGATGGTAATGCCATTATATATGGTGTGTCAGGTAGAACACCTGTTAACTCAAAACAAAACAGGTGGATTTATGTTACAGGAAACAAAGCCTTGGAAGTGGATGCTAAGAACTTAGCACCAGGTCAATATCAAAGAGACGTGATGTTCCTTCCATCATCTGACATTATATCTAAGTCAGACAATTTACAACCTTGGATACCTAAAAACGAAAAATAATTGTCTGTAGGTATTGACAGGACAAAAAAATTTACTATGTTTTTATAACTTTGGTAAACAATGATATATTTATTACTTACCGAATAAAAAAAAATACAATTTTACTTGACCCTTCGGAAAGGTTTTCGTAACTTTGTAAAACAATTGAGAAAAGGTTGGACATAATCTATAAAATCGAGGTTTCCTAACTCAAAACGTTCTTTGAAAACACCAATTTACCCCCAAAAATTAAATTGGTTTGTATCTTCGGCGGTTTAGCGTCGATTAAGATAACCCCGGTAACGGGACTATAGGGAGGAAAGGTTTCAACGGCTGAATACTTCGGTGTCACGAAAGTGGCTCACAACTAAACAAATTACCTACAGGTAAATCCTCATGGGCGACAGCTGAGAGGAAGTATCTATCCTGACTACGTGAGTGTCAGGGTTGAGATGGAGACATCAATAGGAACAGGTAAAGGTGATGGTTCGACTCAGACGCCAATCTGATGTAGGGCTAGGTACCAGTTTATCATAGGTGTCCTAAGAGCAATCTAACGACATCAAGATAAATCGTAGTCTTGGCGGATTACAGGAGGTTGAGTGGTATTTCCTTCTTCAAAAGAGAAGCTAACCACCTCAGAGCTCAACCTTCATAGACTCACAATGTTGGATTCTCGTTGATAAAAGAAACAAGATAAAAGGAGAAGTCTCTGAGCGGTTAAACTGAAAGTCACCTAATTCCTTGGGTAGAAATACCAACAAGGAAATTGACAGGACCCCAAGTCCTTCAGTTTTGACTAAGAAAGTCCTAGTACCTGGGCACGGGTTTAGGGAGTCCGCAAGATTCCATAGAGGCAAGTAATAGTTGAGTAAGTTTGACCGAAACGTGTGATTGTCGTAAACAATCGGTGATGACTTGATACTTGTGGCAACACGAGTGGACACGAGAGGAAACCTTTGTCGGTATAATCTCTACAAAAGACAGGTCAACTAAACATGTAGTCTCAATGTTTTAGCCAGAACCCCACATAGGATAGTATCCTATGTCCGACCCCTCAACAATAAAATGTTGGGGGGTTTCTTGTTTATATGGATATTTATCCCTATCTTCGTATTGTTAAACATAGATACTTATAGATATGATGTCCGAGACCCTAACCAAATCACTAAACGAAAAAGATGTTGAGAACACTTATCGTCACAACTTTTTGAAGAAATTCAAGGATATGGACATTACATCACCATTCAAATGTGATGGTTTCGGTGTTTCTAAATCACACAAAGTACGTGTGTTAATGGAGTATAAAGATGACGTTAACTTGTCTAATAAGGCTGAGTTGGTTAAAGTATTAGCTCAATCTATTTTCTACATAAAATCTTTCTATGACAAAGGTATGGTCCCACCATCAACTGTGTTCATTGCTGACCGTAACGAGTGTTTGGCTCTTCACGTTAACGACTTGATTGATTACTTGGATATGGATTTGGATTGGAAAGTTGCCCCATCATCTGCTCACACAATTACTGATTTGGTTTTAGCTTTGATGAACGATGACAATATTCGTCCATTTGTTTACAACTCAAATGACTTTGATGACTGTGTTCAAAAAATCAAAGACCTTACTGAAAATGTTCAACGTAAAGTATTGGTTACTGACCACAACATCACTGAAGTATTCCGTTACTTCGATGAGAAAGTTTTGGGAAAAAGTAAGTTAACTACTAATGAAAAGGCTAACTTGTTTGTTCAAATGTTGGTTAACAAAGATGATAACTATCTTCACCCTGTAAAGCGTCGTAAGACTGTTGTAACTAAAGCTTTCGGTGAGATTCCAATTGTTTCTCGTGAAAGTTTTGAATCTTTCTTTGGACACTTCGCCTCTTCATACTCACCATCTCAAAAACACAAATTGGCGGCTGTTGTTGACCGTATCGTAGAAGACACTACTCGTAGGAAACAAGGTGAATTTTTTACACCAGCAATTTGGGTTGACAAAGCTCACGAATACATCGCATCTGTTTACGGTGAGAATTGGAAAGAAGAGTATGTTGTTTGGGACCCAGCTTGGGGAACTGGTAACTTGACTCGTGATTACCAATTCAAAGAGTTGTACGTATCAACATTGAACCAATCAGATATTGATACTGCAAACCAAATGGGTTACAATCTTGAGTCGGTTAAGTTTCAGTATGATTTCTTGAATGATGATTATTCTAAACTTCCTGAAGGTCTTTGTAAGGCAATTGAGGAAGGACATAAAATCATTGTGTTGATGAACCCTCCTTATGGTACTGTAAACGATTTTCAAAATATTAAACAAGATGGTGGAAAATCAAAAAATAATATTGAGGATACTTTGATAAAAAAAGAAATGAATGAGGAAAAAATGGGTCTATGTGTGAAAAATTTGTATTCACAATTTATATATAAACTATCAAAAATAGGTAACATTAGTATTTGTGTGTTTTCACCACCACTTATGTATTCAGGTATGGACTTTCAAATTTTTCGTGAAAAAGTTCTTAGTAAGTTTGAATTCAAAGGTGGTTTTATTATGGATTCAGCACATTTTGCCGATGTTAGTAGTTGGGGATTGACATTTTCAATTTTGGAAAAGAAATAATTTTGCTTTATATTTGTAATATGGAATACAAATTTGACCTTATTGAAAAAGTTGGTATTGATGAGTTAGTAAACTCAGGTGTTAAAACTGTTTACAATGTTGACAATGGAAAAACAGCATCAGAATGGGTTAGAGAGGAAATTAAAGGTAAAAAATCTAATATAGATTTACCTAAACTTAGTTCCGCTCTTTCTGTAAAACAAAAAGGGTATAGTCAACTGTGTGAAGGGGCTTTTGGATATTTCTTTAATGCTGGTAATAATTGTTATTACAATGGTACAAATGTTGCACTTTTTACATCGGCATTCAGTAATAAATCTGGATTATCAATAATTCCTGAAAATATAAAAAAAGTTGTTACCATGTTTTCAGCTCGTAAATTAATTAACACGACTTGGTTGAATCAAAAAGATGAATATTCCGCACCAAATGAAAATCATAATGAATATAAACAATTTGTTTACGATTCTTTTGTGTATTCCTTATTTAATGGGTCATCACAACAATCATCTCTTCGTCAAATAGAATATAAGGGTCAAATGTGTGACATTAAAAATGAATTTTTTTGGATGTCAAAAAACCAAATGAAAGAATTGTCTGACCAACACGGTTATGACAATCTTCATAATGATGCTCGTACCGCATCAGACCGTCATGTATATAAACTTTTGTTTGGTGAAGAACGTATCTACGACAAACTTTCACCTGACGCAAAATTGGTTATTGATAAAGCAACCGAATTGGTTGAAAAATCAATCAAACTTCGTCAAGAAATTGCTGACGATGAGAATCACTTGGATGCTTGGGATGCTGGTTATGCCCAACTTAAAATAGTATGGAAAGAATACTTCCAAGAAGATTTCAGAGAGTTCAGACAACTCTATAAGAATCTTGAGGAACGTATGAAACCTTTAGTATATGAATTAGGTTTTCTAATGAAATAATGGTATATTTGAACCATGAGACAGACTCGTGTAAGAACTGGCCAAGAATTTGAAGATAGTATTCCTACTACGGATTGGATTATAAGTCCAACCAAACCTTCATTTGTTTGGACAGGACAGGGTAAGAATGTTTATGAGAGGATTAAGAGTGTTGGGTTTGATGCTCATCAGTTTTATTTGACTGAGAAGTCCACCTTTAAGAAGTGGGATTTGATTTCAAGAGTGGATAATACCAAGACAGCCGATGCCAAGAGATACCTTAAGAGTAAGTTATCAAGGTGGACACTATACTCAGAACCTTATTTTAAGGTTGCGACAAGAAGTAACCTAAACAAGATTGGTCTTGAGAAGTACAATAAGTTTGTTGATGAGTTCTATGAGTTGAACACTAAGAACGGTATGTTTGATAGTGTTATTAATAAAATGACTGAGAACAGTATTGGTATTGTTACTTTAGATGGTTTTATTCCGATTGAAGATTTGGAGTTTAGGACTACTGTTGTTAAGAGTGCTTGGAAGGGATATCACAGAATTACTATCCAATTCAGATTGAAAGATTAAAAAAAAGTGAAACAATCAAAATTTTATTCTATCTTTGTACCACTATGAAATTCCCATTGGCTAAATTAGATGACTACACTAAGAGAGGTCTGTTGTTCAAACAGACACACCGTAGTTTGCCGTTGTCTATATGGAACTATACACCGAACGTTCAGTACGGTGACTTGTGGGATGATGTTACATTGGCATGTCGTGGATTGGTTACAGACAACAGAGGTAATGTTGTTGCTCGACCATTCAAAAAGTTCTTCAACTTAGAGGAGAACAAACACGTACCAACATCTGACTTTGAGGTATTTGATAAGATGGATGGTTCATTGGGAATCATGTTCAAGTACAATGGTGAGATGATATGTGCCACTCGTGGTTCATTTACTTCAGACCAATCAAAATGGATGACCGACTTTGCTATAAAGCACAACTACCAAGACATCATAGTTGATGGGTTCACTTATTTGTTTGAGATAATCTATCCTGAGAACAGAATCGTGGTTGACTACAATGGTGAGGAGCGTTTGGTTTTACTTGGTGTAATCAACACTGAGACTGGTGAAGAACTTCCACACAATGAATTGTTTGAAGGGTTTGATGTTGTCAAAAAATACGATGGAGTTCGGGATTATTCCGAATTGAAAGGTAAAGTTGAGCAGAATACTGAAGGATTTGTTGTTCGTTTCTCTAACGGAGACCGAATGAAAATCAAGGGTGAGGAATATTTGCGTCTTCATAAGATAATGACAAATGTATCAACCACTGGTGTATGGGAGTTCTTGGCTAATGGTGGTGACATCAATGAGTTCTTGAAGGATGTTCCTGATGAGTTCTATACGAAGGTAAAGGAATATGCTGATAGATTGAAATATGGTTATTACCAAGTGTCTGAAAATTGTGGAAAGGCTCATAACTATTTCCGTTACGGAAAGTATGGTGATAGAGAAGTTGAACCAACTAAGAAAGAGTTTGCTCAACACGTATTGGAACATGGACATCCACCATACAGAGCGGTGATGTTCGCTATGTGGGACGGAAAACCTTATGATAAATTGATATGGAACATATTAAAACCCGAATGGAAAAAACTTTAAAATAAAAAATATATGCCAGATTTTACAACAGAAATTGACATTGAACCACATGAATATGTGTATGAGTGTTCAAAACGTGAACTACAGGAATTAATTGATGAATTAATTGACAAAGGATTGGTCGTACAAATATCATCACCTCATGAAAAAAAGGCAAACCTTCTTGAAATTGAGTGGATGAATAATATTGCCAAGTTAGGTACATTGAGACAAAGGATTACCCTTGAAGAAGAGGAGATGATTAAAAATTTAGTAAACAAATATTCTTAAAAAAAATAACCCGAGATGTGAAAGTTTCGGGTTTTTTGTTTATCTTTGTAATATGAAACTCCAAAAAAAACTAATACCTTTATACTTGTGGGTTCTTTTTTTTATTGTAATTGTATTTTTTTCATTTTATCTACAAATAAAGTAAGTTATGAAAATAGTATTAGAAAAAGGTCAACGTTTATTTTTCACTAGTGATACTCATTATGGACACTCTAATATTTGTAGGGCAACTACAAAATGGACTGATTCCGATTCTGTAACAAGAGACTTCAAATCACTTGAACATATGAATGACACATTAGTTAATAGAATCAATGAGACAGTTGGTGAGAATGATATTTTGATTCACTTAGGTGACTTCAGTTTTGGTGGATTTGAGAATATCCAAGAATTCAGGAGCAGAATCTTCTGTAAGAACATTCACTTGGTTCACGGAAACCATGACCATCACATTCGCAGAAACAAAGGTGACATCCAAGATATATTCGCAAGTTGTAGTGATTACATTCACCTTGACTTACGTATTCCAAATGGTAAAGAATTACGTAAATATAGTTTTGCGTGTATGCACTATCCAATTTGTTCTTGGGATGGTATGAACGCAAATGTAATGCACTTGCACGGTCACGTACACTTACCACCTCACCTTAGGATTGCTGAAGGACGAGCAATGGATGTTGGATGTGACGGGAACAACCTTTACCCAATGAACGTTGAAGAAATTATTTCTTTGTTGAAGAACAGACCAATTGCAAAATTGACTCTTCCCAAAGACCATCATGAAAAAAGAATAGATTAAGATATGATAACAGCATATATATTATTTGGAATTTGGATTGGAATGGTAATTGCTTATTTTGAGTGGTACGTACCAATGTATAAAAAAATTAAAGACCTTGAAGAAGGTATGAAAGATTGTATTAAAGCTGGATTAATCGGTCCAACAACCGATGGTTCCCAAGAAAAAGACATGGATTGATATGAAAAATTTATATTTACTACGAGGAATTCCTGGTGCTGGTAAAAGTACCTTGGCTAAACAACTTGGTGACTCTCACTTTGAGACTGATGGATTTTTTATGGTTGATGGTGAATACAAGTTTGACCCAACCAAGTTAAGAAAGGCTCACGAGTGGTGTCAATCACAAGTTGAACTAGCAATGATTCAAAACCACATTACATATGGTTTGGATTCATCTGACATTGTTGTTTCCAACACATTCACACAAGAGTGGGAAATGAAACATTACTATGACTTGGCAGACCAATATGGGTATCGTGTATTCAGTATCATCGTGGAGAACAGACATGGTGGTGTTAACGAACACGGAGTACCTGAAGATAAGTTACAAATAATGAAAGATAGGTTTGAGGTAAAATTATGATTACAAAATTTGAATTAAATGAAAAAGAAGAGACCGAAATCAAAGAGTGGCAAGATGCCATCAAAAAGGTTTATGGTGAATATGGTTTATTTGACTTTACGTTCACACCAAATGGTATTGGTGTAGGGATAAGAGTTTATAGTCATGCGGCTAAAGTAGAAAAAGATTTTACAGATATTGATAGTTGGTAAGTTGACAATACAGAAAATATATAATATAATTTAACATATGAACATTAAAGAAGCACTCAAAATGACTATTAAGGACGGACTAAAAGAAAAGAACAAATTGGCGAAGAAAATAACCGATTTGATGGCAAGAACTGAAAAGTATAACTCAGTGGATAATGGAGCTGTTCGCTCATATAATCCTGATGAAAGTTTGAATCAAGCAATTGATGTGATGGAACAATTGATTTCATTGAAAACATCAATTCATACCGCAAACATAAAAGTTTATGATAAGATTTTCCGTATGGCAGAATACAAATCATTTGTTAAGTGGTTGAAAAATATGAACTGTACTGAAGGAACTGTTGTTGTTAGTCGTTACGGTGAAGTATCAAACCGTCAAATGACCACAGTTATTAGTGAGGTTCAAAGAGACCAAATGATTGAACAATATGAGTCAGCGATTGATACACTTCAATCTGAGTTGGATACGCATAACGTAGTCACTCTATTGGCTAATTAAGATATTGTGTTTGTTGTCAGTGGATTAAGTTGGGTAGGACCTCCTACTTTACATATCTGAAAACCGATAATTGAAACTGATTAGAACTCAACAGACTCAGAAGTTCAACTTGTCAAACGGAACAAAACTTAACTGTTAAAAATCATTTAAAGATTTAATTACACGGACATTCACATAAACCCTCAGCGAAAGTTGGGGGTTTTTAATTTAACACGTTATTAGAAATATCCAATATGGTTATCATTTCTTTGTCAGGTTCAAAACTTATAAGGTCACCATCACCGTAATCAACATCTAAAGTATCTGGGTCGTATTCATAAAAATTATTATATACATGGTCCTCAACTTGGTCTATATATTTTGGTAAAGTATTAATACTAACTCTTTTTCTACTAAACATTACTACATTTTCACTTTCATCAGCATAAAAATAAACTTGTTGTACTCTTTCAATATCTTCAGGATATTCTTTGTTTTTAATTTTTTCGTAATTATCAACGGCATAATTAAGATATTGTAATCCAATTCTACTAATTTCATTTGCATTAATACCGATTAACTTTGCGGCTCCACGAACTAACTTTGAACTGTCAACAGTTTCCAAAATATCATTTAGTTCCTCCTCAAGTTGTTCTTTGGAATATAATTTTACCAAAATATTAACCAACATTTTTTCTTTAGGTGTGATACCAATCATATCAATAAATACCTTGTCAATTAGAAATATTTTTTGTATCTTTGCTTTATGGAAGACAAACCACATGTCATGGAAAAATTAAGAAAATTAGCAACCGTTAGAAAGATTACTGACATCCGACCTATTGAAGGTGCGGACAAAATTGAAATAGCCACTGTAGGTGGTTGGAATGTTGTTGTTGCCAAAGATGTTGAACATAAAGTGGGAAACACTGTGGTTTATTGTGAGATTGATTCATTTTTACCTATCAAGGAAGAGTTTGAGTTTTTACGTAAATCATCTTACAAGAAAATGGGTGACCAAGAAGGTTTTAGATTGAAGACAATTAGACTTCGTGGACAATTATCTCAAGGACTTATTCTTCCAATCGGTGTTGTTCCAATTGCACAATTTGCTACAGGACATGATTTACCTGAAGGTTTGGATGTTACCGAAATGTTGGGTATTGTGAAATACGAACCACCAATCCCTGCCGAACTATCTGGTAAAGTAAAAGGTGGGTTCCCATCTTTCTTACATAAGACTGATGAAGAACGAGTTCAGAACTTGGTTAAAGAGTATGGTGAATACAAATTAACATCTGCTCATCAGTTCTACATGACAGAAAAGTTGGATGGTTCTTCAGCAACATTCTACATGAATGAAGGTGAGTTTGGTGTATGTTCCCGTAATTTGGAATTACTTGAAACTGAAGGAAATACTTTTTGGAAAGTTGCTCGTGAACTTGATTTGGAAAACAAATTGAAGGACAAAGGTAATATTTGTTTACAAGGTGAGTTAATCGGTGAAGGTATCCAAGGTAACCCATACAAAATCAAAGGACAAACAGTTCATTTCTTCAACGGGTTTGATATTGATAAACAAACAAGATTGGATATCAATGAGTTCTTGGTTCTGTTGGATGAAATGGAATTGGTTTCAGTACCTATTCTTGATGTTGCCATGTTATTACCTGATACTGTGACAGGTATGTTGGAACTAGCTGAAGGGAAATCTCGTTTGAATGATAAGACTGAACGAGAAGGTGTTGTGGTTCGTTCTTTGGATAACACAATCTCCTTCAAGGCAATCTCAAACAAATTTTTGTTATCTGAAAAATAAAGTTTGGTAATTCAAAAACTTATTGTATCTTTGTTATATGAATAAGGGATTTAACATCAAGATTGTACATGAGAACATGGGTACACTATTGAATGAAACATTTTCAAGTGGTGACCAATTCAAACTATTCCTTCGTTTGATGGATGGTTGTATGGCTCACAAGTCTGACTTTGACTTTTTCAACGGTGAAGACTTCTTGAGTCACATCCCTTTTCGTATATTGAAAGATTCAGTTATTATGACCAATGTAACTGAGGTATCTATGACAGAGTTGGTTAAGTCTAAAATCGAAGCTTTAGTAACTAAATAATATGGGAAACGAAAGAGTTGTTGTAGTTAGAGAACAAAAACGTGGTGGGTTTTGGCCATTTGTTGGTGGATTAGCTTTAGGTGCCTTGGGTCTTTGGGCTATTAACAAATACCAAAAATCTAAAGAAGAGACTCAAAAAGATAATTTCATTGATGTTGATTGCGATGAAGAAAACTACCAACCAAATTTAGATTGGGTTAATGAAGTTAAAATGACTAATGATTTAATTGAAATCATTAAAAACAAAGTTAACCTAAGTCAAAAAGAAAAGAGCGTCTTAAAATCTTTAGAGGATAGATTGGAGGAACTTAATAGTGAATTCTAGATTAACCATACAAGATGTACACGATAAAAAAAGAGTTAGAGACTTTAATGGTTACCAATCTTTTTTTGACTTCGGTAAATATGGTGTATCAATTGTTGGCGGAGCGCAAGGTCTTTATGGTGACTTTGAAAAAACTTTTGAAGTTGCCATTGTTGAAAATAAAAACAGTAACTTTGTAACGAAACTCTTCTGTGGTGGTGGAGACGTTAAAGGTCATTGTTCTATTGAAGAAGTAGAAGGTATTTTGAATATCTTTACGGGAGTTCCTTCTCCTAAAAAACAGGATGGTGGAGTTGATTGACCGTTAATCTGGTCAATTCCAAAGAACCCTCAATGAAAGTTGGGGGTTTTTTATTTTTTTTACCATAAGAATACTTTTTTATCATTTTTTTTGTCTATACTTGTTAATATGAAAAGACTGCTATTTTTATTTGCCTTTTTGTTCAGTTTTCTGAGCGTTCAAGCATCCCATATGATGGGTGCCGATGTTTCCTACAAATGTTTAGGAAATGGAAAGTATAAAATCATTGCTAAAGTATACCGAGATTGTCGTGGTATTCCAATGGGTATTGTTTCTTTTGGTGCATATGCGGGAACAAACGGTGGAAATGGATGTGGAAGTTATACCATTAGTGGTTTATCAAGAGTAAAAATTACTGACATTACAAGCCGATGTTCAACAGCAAGTTCACCTTGTTCACCATCAAATTCAACAACTGGTAACCAGGGAACTGAAGAACATACTTTTGAAATAACAGTTGATTTTAATACAACACCACTCAGTAACTTTGTAAACAAATCAACGTGTTGTGAGGTAACATTTTATGTTAATGAAAATGCTCGTAATGGTGCGATTACTACAGGGGCTTCAGGACAAAACTTTTATTCTACTTGTATGATTAACATTTGTAATCTTAAGAAGATGAAAGATAAATGTAATAATTCACCGCAATTGAGTAATCCTCCATTTGCAATTTTGTGTTGTAATCAGCCTTGGTATTTTAATAATGGTGCGATTGATACATTGGATTACGATTCAATTTCATATAGGTTAGTTGATGGATTACAAGGAATACCAAATAGTTCAATAACATATTCATCACCATTTTCATCGCAATGGCCGATGACTCCTTTCTGTTCTCCGCCAACAACAATTAAATGTACTCCAAATCCAAAAACATCACCTCCTCGTGGTTTTTACTTTGATACTGCAAATGGTGATGTAATTGTAACACCTACAAAATGTGATGAAGTACCAGTACTTTGTATAGAACAAACTGAATGGAGAAAAGATACTTCGGGTGTTTATAGGATTATAGGTAAGACACGAAGGGATATGCAATTATGGATTAAGGATGACTGTGGTTATAATAAGAGTCCAGTAATTAATGGACCATTTTCATATAAAGTTTGTGAAGGGGAAAAAATATGTTTCAAAATTAAAATTACGGATGAAACATTTACACCAAATCAAACAACGCCTGATACGGTTTTAGCTAAATGGAATGCAGGTATTCCTGGTGCAACATTCAAAGTTGTTGACCCAAAATTACGTGAAAAAGAATATGAGTTTTGTTGGACACCACCAATTGGTTCAGCATCTGATGTATTGTATTCATTTACTGTTACGGCAACGGACCAACACTGTTCACCACCAGCAAACTCCATTCGTTCATTCAAGGTCAAGGTAAATCCAAAACCAACGTCTAAACGTAGATACACTCAATTAAAGTGTGGTAGATTTGCCATGGAGTCGTATAACGTATATGCTTCTAATAGTTACTCTTGGAGTGTTAGAGATACATTGGCTAAAGAATTATTTTATTCAACTAAGAAAACAGATACAATGAATTATTACTATGGTGGAAAATACATCATAGTTCATAAGTTAATCAGTTCAAGTAGTTGTGTTACCATCTATAGTGATACCGTAATCTTAACTCAACCACCAAAAGTAATATTAGCAAAGGCAGATAGTTTTGCATGTTATGGAACAACATTCACATTAAAGGCAAAAGTTATAGCAGGTAAACCAACACTAAAATACAAGTGGAACAATGGTGATACTTTGGATTACACTACCGTTAAAAACTTTAAGAAAGATTCAACTTTGATGTTGGAAGTCACTGATGGTGATGGTTGTAAGTTCCGTGATACAACATATACATTTGTTAAACCATTACCTGTAATAAGTTTGGGTCCTGATAAAGTTATATGTACCTATGAGACAAATACGTTTGATGGACAGAACAATGATACTGTAAAGTATTTGTGGAGTAGAGGTGATACAACTCGTTATATTACCACAAATCTAAAAGGATTATATTGGGTTAGAATTACAGATACAACATATAAGTGTGTGAAGTATGATACTGCGATACTTGTTGTGAATGATACTGTGATATCAAATGCTGGTCCTAACCAAGCAATATGTGATAAAGATACATTCACCTTGACTGCCAGTCATAGACCACCACTATTAAGTCCTACATATACTTGGGGTGGATTGGGTAGTTTATCAACTTATAAGCTAAAATCTGACATCACAAAATCAGCTTATATGTTTACATTAAAGACCGTATTAACTCAGAACGGACATAGTTGTGAAGATATGGATACTATGTTTGTTAGGGTTAAACCATTACCAAAAATTAGTTGGAGTCCAAAACCATTGAAACCACAATGTTATTCTTATGGTAGTATTTGGACAGAACCATTCTTGGTTAAACCTCATAATTTTGGAACTTATGAAATATGGAATGGGGATAAATTCAAGAAATCAGGGAATATTACCAATGGATATATACCTTATAATGGAAGATTTTTGTTTAATATAAGTTTACTTGATAATACTAAATTACAAGGCGGAAACAATTACACCACAAAAATGTATGTCAAGTTCAACGACACAAATGGTTGTTCTAATATAGATTCAACAACACAAACAATTTATGGTACACCATTGATTACATTGGTTCCAAAAACTATTTGTCAGGATATTGGGTCAATGATGATGGATGTGTTAAGAACCAAACCAGCAACCAAATCAGGTGTATACATGAGATGGGATGTTGTAAGAGCTCCATCAGGAATTGACACATCAAAATTATTGTATGACATTTCAGGTGGGGGAACACCAAACATTAAATTTAACTTTGGAGCACCGTCTCAAGATGAATACCAAGGAAAATATACTTTCAAACTTATTGTAAGAGATTTGGTGACAGGATGTCAAAGTACCGACACGGTTGATGTAAGTGTAATTGCTGAACCAAATGTTATTGTCAAAACAATTCCTGATTATTGTGTGAATTCGGGTATTAATGTTAATATGTTTGATTATATAACCGTTAATGGTGTTAAACCAACAGGTGGAACCATCTACATTCAAGATGTTAATGGTGATAGAATACATCCAAAGGTAACAACAAATATTTCAACAGGAGTATTCAAAACATTTACAGGACCTGGTGTATATAACATCAAATATGTAAGTTCACAATTTGGTTGTACAAGGATTGATAGTTTCAATATTATAGTTCATGATACATCTGACCTTAGAGTTAAAGATACCACAATATGTGCATCGGCAATTCCTTTGGACGTGTTAAAGTTGGCTGTAAGTAATAAAGGTGGAACTATTGTAAGTTATCCTGATGGTAGATTCTTTAACGGAACAACAACTCCAACAGGTTATGTTCCTGGTCCATATAAATGGATGATGATTGGTCTAACACCATATAACTGTCAGGATACTGAATACGCTAAAATCACAATTGTTAACATACCAAAACTTAAGTTTGTTAAACCGATTGAGGGATGTGAGTTGGATACACTGACTCTTAAAATTGATACTCAATATCTAAATGGTGGAACATTTAATTGGTTACCAATAACTACTTTTGGACCAACCATGAATAGAAAGTACATCCCAACAAATACTGATACTTCTTTGGGATATGTTGATGTGAGAGTTGATTGGGGTGTTACTAAAAATGTATGTCCAAATCCATTTGATACTGTAAGAGTTTATATTCACAAATACCCTGACCCGATGTTCACATATCAAAATGGATGTGAACCACTTAATAATATTTTTACACCTACCGAAAGAAAAGGAATTAACCCTTCTTTGTTAACATATGGTTGGTATGTAAATGCTAATAGTATCTCTAACAGTAATAGTTCAGTTCCTTATTTGTTTTCTACACAAGGAAAATATCAAGTAACTTTATCAATTACAAACGTACAAGGTAAAAAACAATGTAATGGAACCATAACCCAAACGGTTAATGTTTATCCAAAACCAAGTGTTGTATTTAACACTGACCCATTGTATAAAACTACAGTTGCATTACCTAAGTTCAAAACTATTAATACATCAAGTGTTAGTCAGAATCCATTTGTAACCAATATGAAATACAATTGGACTTGGGGTAAATCATACAAGATTGGTACTGATACCCTTAAGAACTCAAATATTGTATTTGGTAAAGACACAGGAACTTATTGGATTAAGTTAGTTGTTACTACAGATAAAGGATGTAAAGATTCTTCTATGAAAAAGGTTGTAATTGGACCTGACATCATTATCTTTGTACCCGACGCATTTACACCCGATAATTCAGGACCAAATGAAAACAACACATTCAAACCATATGTTATCAATAACAAAACATACGAAATGTTAATCTTTAATCGTTGGGGAGAAAAAATGTTTGAAACAACTGACCTTTCAAAAGGATGGGATGGTAATTATTTAGGTAAACCCGCACAAGATGGTGTGTATGTATATAAAATGATTGTAACATCACTTGAAGATAAAGTATTCCAATACAACGGAACATTTACATTAATAAGATAAAAATAAAAACAGATATGAAAAAAATAAATTTATTACTCGTTATGTTGTTATCCATGGCAACTTCACTCATGGGAAAATGTGATTGGTCCAAAGTAAGCTTGGGTAAATCTAACACATGTAATGCTTACACTTTTGAGGTGACAGGTACCGCTGACACTTGTTATAAACATGATATTAAAATCTATAAAAAAGGTGCAACAACCACAACTTATTCTGGCACTAGAAGAGTATTTAGTTATACATTCAGTGATACAGGTTATTACTATGTGAGAGTGGCAATTAAAAATGCTTGTTGTGGTGGTGATACAGTAATGTATAATTTGATTCATGTTGAATGTAAACCAACAACATCTAAATGTGATTGGAGCTCACTAAAACTTCAACAATTAAACGAACGAAATTACTATCAATGGTCTTTAACTGGAAAAGTATTAGATGATACTTGTGTTGATTACATGTTTTTATTATACGATGTACAAACTAAAAAAGTTGATACCCTACAATCATTTGGAGGTGTTTGTGAGTACCAAATTAATAAAAAAGGTAAATACAAAATGTATGTTAAAGTTTGGAACAATTGTTTGAAATGTGATACATCAATGGTTAGAGAACTAACTTTAATTTATTTTCCTAAATGTAATTTTACATATAACTTAAAAAGTACCAAGAATAATGGTTGTTTAGATTCAATGGTTGGTGAAATGGGTATGGGTCCTGTGTTGAAAGGTGATACTTGTTGGCAGTGGTATTCTTATATTTGGAATGGACCAATGTTAGATTCATTATCTGATTTGGATTGGGATTCTACTTTAATGACTGACGAACAATTGACTATGTACTACGATTTCAACGATAGTGATATGGTTTGGTTTAAGGGTCCTGAAAATGCTGCTCGTCTTATTAAATATAAGTTCCCACATAACGGACATTACTTGGTGGCAACTCAATGGTATAACAGATGTTTGAACCAAGATACGTTCTTCTTTACCCGTATTACTATTAAGTGTGATAAAACATCAGGAGTTAATACATTTATTAAAGGTGAACCAAAGTTGATTGGAATATATGATATGATGGGTCGTCCTGTATATCATATTAGGGAAAATGAGGTGTTGATTTATATTTACAATGATGGAACAACACGAAAACAATTAAAAACAAGTAAATAAAAATAAAACCCTCAAGAAATTGGGGGTTTTTCTTTACAATTACAACTTAAAAACGTATTTATTACATTATGAACTTAGAACAAGCAATCCAAATATTAAGAGCGGCAGGAAAACCAACATGCTCTTGTAAGTACGGTAACAGTACTGAAAACATGATTCAAGAAGCCGTTAAGCTTCAACAAGAACAACAAGTAAAACAACCATAACATGAGAGAAGCGTTTGATGTAATGTCTGAACACCCATTTTTAACATTATTTTTGGGTTTTATTCTTCTTGGTGCCTTATCTGAGATTAAAGATATGGTAAAAAAAAATTGAACTTTATTGAGTTCATGAATAATTTTACCTTTTTACTTTTTACTATTACATGTCTTATTGTATCATTTAACCTGACAGGATTGGTATCAATCCTTTCTTGTTTTATATCGGGTTGTCTTTTAGGATTTGCAATTTTTAATTTCAAAAAAAAATCATAAAATGAGAAAAATATTAGACAATATTGTTATTTTTTTGTTATGTTTAATACCAGGACCGATAATTATGCGGTTTATAAGAAACGATAAAAAAGACAATTGGTTAATATGACAAACGAAGAATGGATTGAAGAGTTGTATTACTTATCAAATGAGATTGGTAAGTTAAATGAAATGCATGGTAAAGTTAATGAATGTAGAAAAAAACATCCTGACTTAAATACGGTTGAATGTGCCGAATTGGCATACATTGAATTAAAAAGACAATATGAAGAGGAGACTGTATTAAATGAACAAGATTGATATTGAAAACATGAGTAACAATGAAAAATCTGCATTAATTTCTAAATTGGATTATGAAATAACCAAAGCAGTTTTAAATGGACACAAATCTGTTATGGATGATGAATTCCAAGGACACAGAGATATTATATTAAAATTACGACAAGAGTTATTCCCAAATTCAGTATGGGCTTTAGGAACAAAACAAGATTAAAACAATGAATAAGTTAGATAAACAATACCAACAACTACTCCAAGACATTATTGATTATGGTGTAGAAAAGAAAGACCGTACAGGAACAGGAACCAAATCAATCTTTGGTTATACAATCCGTCATAATATGTCAGAGGGGTTTCCATTACTCACAACCAAGAAAATGGCTTGGAAGACAATGGTAACAGAATTGCTGTGGTTCCTGCGCGGTGACACCAACATCAAGTTCCTGGTTGACAATAATTGTCATATCTGGGATGGTGATGCGTATAAGAATTATGTAAATAAAACAAATGAAGATTTTATTAAATCTGATATAACACTTCCACCTTCTTATTATCCGATGGATAAAGAAGTATTCATCAACAAAATCAAAACCGATGATGAGTTTGCTAAGAAGTGGGGAGAATTAGGTCCAATTTATGGGGCACAATGGAGAAGTTGGACTAAATTTGAAGATGAAAGTATAGAACATAATGAATGGTATAAATCATCCGAATCAATAGACCAAATCTCAAACCTAATCAACGACCTTAAAACAAATCCAGACTCAAGACGGTTGATGGTTAATGCTTGGAATGTAGGTGAATTAAACCAAATGGTTCTTCCACCTTGTCATTATGGATTTCAAGTTTATACAAGAGAGTTGAGTGTGGTAGAACGAATGGAATATTATGGTAAACATTTTATGAAAGAAACTGAAAGTAAAACCTTTGATGAATTGTCTCAGATTGATTATGATAAATTAAATATCCCAACCAGAGCAATCTCTTTAATGTTTAATATGAGAAGTTGCGACACTTTTCTTGGTTTACCATTCAACATTGCTTCCTATGGTTTGTTATTAATGATGTTAGCCAATGAAGTGAATATGGTTCCTGATGAATTGATTGGTAATTTGGGTGATACTCACATATACTTAAATCATATTGAACAAGCAAAAGAACAGATTGGTAGAGAACCTATGGAATTACCAACAGTTCACGTTAGAGATGGAATATTCTGTAGTTCAGTTAATGATGTAATTTTGGAAAACTATAACTCACACCCATCAATTAAAGCACCCTTATCAAATTAATCATGAATATAGAAACCACACCAATAAAAGACCTTTTAATAATTAATCCATCAGTATACAATGATGAAAGAGGTTATTTTTATGAGACTTATAACCAACGATTTTTAAGAGACAAAGGGATTTACACCAATTTTGTTCAGGATAACCAATCATATAGTACAAAAAATGTCTTGAGAGGTTTACACTTTCAAACCATAGCTCCACAAGCCAAATTGGTTAGATGTGTTGTTGGTGAAGTTTATGATGTTGTTGTTGATTTAAGGAAGTCATCAGAAACATACAAACAATGGTATGGTGTTAAATTATCTGATGAGAATAGAAAGATGATGTTTGTCCCAAAAGGGTTTGCTCATGGGTTCTTAACACTGTCTGATTACGCTATATTCCAATACAAATGTGATGAGTTATATATGCCAACGGCAGATGCTGGTGTTAATTTCAAAGACGAGGAATTAAATATAGATTGGTTGGTTGATATCAATGAACTAATAATATCAGAGAAAGACCGAGTGCTTCCAAGATTGGTTGATATTGAGAAAGAGTTACAGTTTTAAGATAAAGATTCAACATTCTTCAAAAAGATTTCTAAGAACTGATAAAACTCCATATCTTTTTTCGTCTTGGCATCTGTCATACCACGCATTAATATGGTTTTATTTGGTTTCAATAAAACCTGTTCAGTTTCTTCGACTGAGTCAGTTTTAAGTAATTCTTGTAACTTATCCAACAACTCTTTATTGTTTAATAATAACTCTTTTAGTTTGTCAAAGTTACCTGCTGAAAAATCTTTCATATAGGTTTCATCTGATGATTGTTCCAACATCATTAACTTTTTCATTCTAATTGATTCTTCAAATAAATTCATATGTATTAATAAGTATTTTGACTTTATAAAATATATCAATTATATATACTTTAATCATGGAAAATACGACAGAAACAAACCAAATTCAACAGGATTGGTACAAAGCGGCGATGATATTTGCTAAAGCATTAGGATTAATATTAGATGAAGACCAAGGAATCATCGTTGACTTAAATGACACAACAAAAATACCTGAACTTGATGATGTTAATAAAGTTATTGTTTTTAGAAAAGACAATCAAGTTCACATTGCACCATGTACTGAAGACATTGGTGAAGGTGAAACAGTTATACTTAATCCAACAGACGAATTACCTGATGGTGTCTAATATATGAAATTTGCATTAATTGCTCACGATGGAAAGAAGGCTGACATGGTTGCCTTTGTAATGAAACGATTGGACTTCTTTAATAGACCTGACGTGGACATAGTTGCCACAGGAACAACAGGTAAACGAATTTTACATGCTGGTGTTGAGAAAGTTCAGACAGTTAATTCAGGACCAATGGGTGGAGATGCTGAGATTGGCTCAATGGTTGCAAAGGGAGAATTGGAAGGAGTTATATTCTTCAGGGACCCGTTAGACAAACACCCACATGAACCTGATGTTCAGATGTTAATGAGGTTGTGTGATGTACACGATGTTCCATTGGCGACCAATTATAAGAGTGCTCACATTCTTGTAAAACACTATGCGTAAATTTATCACATACTTAGTTGTATGGATTACAAGTAACCTATCAATACCATTTTGGGTTGTAGGTCACATACACCTTACAATGAACGTATACAAGGACATATATGAAATACTAATGTCCTTGGGAATGAACCTGATAGTTGCAACAGGATTTTGGATAGAATGGAAAAGATATAAAAAAGAGAACCCTCACTAATCGTGGGGGTTTTTTATTTACACAAAACAATTATTGAATATAATTATCAATACACCTTGTGATTGAGGTCCACCCGAACAAAGAGTCGGTTGAGTTGGAATAAACACCCAACGAAGTGGAGTTCAAATAAACCAAAAATAAGGAAAAAGAAAATGTATCAACAAAACTACAATTTTGGTTCTAAGGAACCAAGCGCTTTCATTACCGTTAGAAAGCAAAGACAAAAACAAAACGGTAAAAATGTGTATCTACACGACAGAACGGAGTTTGAGATTGAACTCCATAATCCCACCAACGACAGTATTTTAGCAAAAATCAGTTTGAATGGCAATCGAATTTCAAATTCAGGTGTCGTATTAAAACCTGGTCAAAGAATCTTTTTAGAAAGATACTTGGACGAAGACCGAAAGTTTTTATTTGAGACCTATGAAGTTTCAGATAGTAAAACTAATCAAAGGGCGATTGAGAATAACGGATTGGTTATCGTTGAGTTCTTTAATAAAATGCTTTTCACTAATTATGGTCATCTTGGTGGATATACATACTTTAATAATGTGCCATTATTATATGGTAGTGGTGGAATAATAAATGGAAGTTTTACCACAACAAGTCTTGGAACTACAAGTTCCATAGGAAACAATAGTACTTCTGAAGTAAAAATTGAAACAGGGAGAGTTGAAAAGGGTGGTGAAAGTAACCAAGAATTTGGAACAAGTTACGAAATGTTTAACACAAATGTTAGTTGGGTAAAAGAATGGAAAATATTACCATTTAGTGTAAAGGATATAACCACAAAAGATTTAATTAAGAAATGTGGTGGATGTGGTACCAAAGTTAAAGACAACTATAAGTTTTGTCCTCAGTGTGGAAATCAAGTGGTAAGAACTAAAACTGAAATTCATTATACTATGGATAATCATGTAAGTATTGGTACTAAAAATTATACGATGGTGACTTATAAAGACACTTTAGACAATTTTCTAAAGAGGAATGAAAATAAACTAATTTACATACAAACAGATTCTCTTACGAAAGATTCGTTAAGAGCAATCGTGGCTGACTAAAAACAAAAATCACAAGGTAATAGAAACCCTCACCTAATTGTGGGGGTTTTTAAATTAACAACTATTTATCATTAATGAAAAAATTAATTCTTCAAATATTAAAAGAAGAGACCCAACAGATTACTGAGAAATTTAAAGTAAGTCCTGATGAGTATGTGAAACTATTTAAAAATGATAATTTTGAATTAGTAGTTCCATTGACGTTTGAAGCCAGTAAAAAATATGGTGCTAACGCTAAATGGTGTACAACAACTAGATGTGATGATACCATGTTTAATAAACACAATGAAATGGGTTCATTGGCATATCTTATAATTAAAAACCCTGAGATTGCTCAAAGATTAGGTAATACCAAATATGGGTTATTCATTAATAAGCCAGATGATAATTACTTGGGTGGTAAATACGCAGCACCTTCAGGAATAATGATGTATGGTGATAATAATAGTATTTTATCACAATCTCAAGTAGAAAATGAATTTGATAAATTAGATTTATTATCTGATTATTATAAAATGATTAGAAGTTTCACTGAGTATAGTGAAAGTAAATTCTCTAAAGAATCAATTCAAGAATCACGTAAGGATTTTCATGAGGATAAAATAACTAACACAGTTAACTCATTATTAAAGAAATACATTCCCGACAACTCAACGTTTGAAACTTGGTTTTCACAACCTTATGATGATAATGAAAGAGTAGATGTTTTTATTGAATATAGTTTTGATAGTGATGACACTCGTTTTTGGAAAACGGATGTCCAAGAAGATGATGAACCTCAAAGATATGAAGGTACAATTTATTTATTAATTAATAGATTAATGGTAGGTAATGTAGAGGATGATACATGGGAAGATGTTGGATATTATGATTTACCTGATTATATTTGGGAAGATGATTTTAACATGTCAGTATTTAAAAAAATACAACCAATATTAAAATCATTCAACTTAGATGTTGATTATGATTACAAATTTATTGAAGAAGATAAATAATGAAACTTACAAACCAAACAAAATACTCTCTGTTTTATGCAGATGGTACAAGACTTACATATGGTAATTGTTTAATTGCCTGTGTTGCTTCATTGTTGGATGAACCAATTGATGAAGTTCCTAATGTCTACACATTTTATGGGTTAGATGAAAAAGACAAAACAACTGAGGACCATGCGTGGTTTAAAGTTATAAATTTATGGTTAGACTTAAAACATCAAAAATGTATTAAAAAACATTCATTAGATGATGTAACAAAAGAAGAATATGTAATTATGAGAGGTGCATCCCAACGAGGAAAACCACATTGTTGTATTTTTAAAAATGAAAATGGAACATTTTTACCGCACTTTGACCCACATCCAACACTTCAATACCTGCAACAAAATCATTATTACTACACAATAGAATCCAAATATAATATTTACATCTAACGTATCACTATAGTATATTTGCGTATCATTGCGTATCAAAATAAAAAAAGAGGAGTAGCGAATTCCTCTTTTTTCTGTTACCGAAACGGTAACGGTCCTAAAACACCCTGATTACAGGGAGGCTGAATCATCACCAACTATGAAACGTATCATATGGGTTTTGATTGATAAATAACGTAATACTTCTTTGATTTCCCAATCTATATTAAGTTCGTCATCATCGTCATGTTCCTTAAGATAAGCGTAAATATGAGGAATTGAACCCATTTTGTCAGTATCATAAGCACGAACATCAAATCTAATTATGTTTGGATGTTTTGGTTTGATTAATTTATCTAACAGTTTTTTAACTGCTAACATTTTATCTGATTGATACATAATGATAAATATTGTATATTAAGATAATGTCAAATAAAGAAAGATTAAATTGTCTACTATGGTTGGTATTGGTGTTACCACTTGTCCTTTATTATATGATATTCAAAACAAAATGGGGTAAGTAATGATATTTAATAGTAATGGACCGTAGTCAAGTAGTAAAACAAATTGAAAAATTATTATCACGTCTTATTTTTGATAAGAAAGGTGTGAAAATAGACGTTATACCATTGGAAGAAGGTGAACCAAGACATCATGAATTTCCAAGTTATAAGAAATATATTATTGATGTTCATGTTAATCCATACAAATTCAATAATGTGACTGATGAATTTGACCAAAGTTATTATGATTTTATGAATAATACTGATGATATAGTTGATGAAAACATAAAGTACTTGGGTATTGAAACAGAAGATATTGCGGTTAGATATATTATAGACGACCAAGACAAGTTTATTTCAATGATGGAGAATATCATATATGATAAATGGCCTGAAGTTGAAAGAGAATTTATACGAAATATTGAGAATAGAGTATTATTAGATGAACCTGAGTTAACAGAAGTATCAATTAGACAAAGAGGTCCAAGATACCCTGAATTTACACTTTATTTAGAAACAAAGGCTAAAGAACAAGGTGGTAATATACAAAAACAACGCATTTCTAATGAATTATTATGGAATGCTGTACAAGAAAAATTACCTGTAGGTGAGATGTTTCTTGAATTGGTATAGAAACTTTTTTGTATCTTTGTGGTATGGATAAGATACTTACATACCTGTTGATATTAGCAATCACCAAAGATGAGAAGAAGGCCGAAATGATTGTAGATGTACTATACAATGACAAACCAAGAAACATCACATCCAAGACTCAAGGTGTAAGAAAACCTGCACCTGTAAAAGAAATTGTTCCTGTTGTTAACACCAAACAAAAAGAGATTATGGATGCAATTGGATATCTCAAGAGCAAACCAAAGAAGACAAAGGATGATAAGGATAAAATTCAGATGTTGGAAGTAATCCTTAAATCCATGTAGTTATATTTATAGATATGAAGATTATTATCACGGAGAGTCAACTTTCCAATTTAATGACTGAGGACAACCACTACAATGTCTTAAGTCATTTCTTTGATAAAGTATTAAAAGACTTTGTTGTTGAAAATGATGGTGAAGGTTATGTTAGATGGTACCCACCTGATAGTAAATCATATTCTTTCCATAAAAATAGGTGGGGGAATCTTTGGGTTGCAAATTGTGGTGATTGGAAACGATTAACACAATATGGAAGGTCTTTTGGTTTGTCTAAAAAAGAAATTAATAAGGTAATAATTGATTATTTTAACAATAGGTATTCCGATAAATTTACTGGCGGTAATTTAATTCAAGATATAAAAGATGAACATTATTGTTAATATGAAAGATTTAATTAGAAGAATATTAAGAGAGGAAACTGAATCTAAAAAAGATGCAATCAAATCCATGATAAAAAAATCAGGATTAGAAACTGCCGCCAAAGTTATGGGTGGGGTAGATAGTTTAATAAAAATTCTTTATGATGGAGATATTCTAAAGTTTAGTGAAGAAACAAATACTCCACTTGCTTATATGTCAACTGACAGAATGAATTTATATTTACACGAGGCATTAGTTAGAGAACTTGGACTAAAAGACGTAAAATGGGGTGACCGTTATGACAAAGACTTAGGTAAATTCGCATATGGTTCCAAGAATAGTCATATGTATGCATTCAGTGCCACATTAATTCCACTAAGACTTCATGACCAAAAATATTATAGAGTTGTTGGAACAAGTGGTGATTCGGGATTTGGTTATAGTTTTATTAATAAAAAAAATGTATTAGGTCTAAGATATAGACAACAAATCTTCAAACAGATTATAGATAAATACAATTTATCAAAATACATGGGTGTGAAGACTTTTTATTAATTATGAAAGATTTGATTAGAAGAATATTAAGAGAGGAACTTACACCATCAATAAGACGTAGGTTAAAATTTGGGGATATTGAAAAAAACATCAATTCAATTAAACTAAAATCATTCAAAAAAGACCAACCTATTGAAGAGAGTATAAAGGCGGCAATTCTTTCTTTGTTATACTCAATAATGCCACACGAATTTGAAGATAATGATACAGAATATTATAAAGTTTGGGATGAGATTAAAAAATATATAAAAGACAACTATACTGAAGAACTCATACAATATTTTGAGAAAAGACAAAGAGATGCTGATGAAGAGGAAAAAAATTCAACAGGTGTTAAATATATCTTTGTTAAACATGACAAACCATATTATGTCAGTGGATGGAGCGGATTTGCAGATGGTTTTAATTCATTTGATGAAATGATAACAAAGTATGGTCATTATGTTGATGTTGATTGGGATGAAATAAAAAATAAATTGGATAAAATAAATGATTATCCTGAGCCAACATTTTCTAATACAATGAATAGCCGTCCATTAAGAATATCAAGTATTGGTGATGAAGGAAATAGGATGGGATATAACTTTTCAATTATTAAACAAATCCCAAAGGATAATTTAGATAAGACTAAAGGTATTCAAGCAGAAGAAAACAATGATGAACTTGATGAATACGCAAGAACATTAAAAAACGCAAGACATACTTGTCCATAATTGTAATTCTATTTATTATTTCCATCTTCATCCCTAACATATATTGTTACAAATGTTGTGTTAATACCCAAATACTTCACCGCATTTCTAATATCAGCTTCAATATCTGCATCCATTTGGTCTGAATAATCATAGTTACCTGCGTGATATTTCGCCCAATACCCAGCAATATCAAATATAACATCTATCATGTAGTATTCTACACCTGTATCATCGTGCGTGGAAGGTTCAATATCATATTCCACAATACCATTCCACTTAGGTGAAACCAAGTGTTCTAATACTCTTTTAATCATTTCGGTAGATGCTTCCATAACTATAAATATAGGTAAAAGTAAATATAATAAAAAGGGGTAGGGGATAATTAGTTTCCGGCATCATTAAGATTTGGTGGACAGTATTAAAACAAATGTTTATATTAACAACATGCACTATAAAGATAATGATGATGATTTCTTAAACCACCTGAAAAAAAGGGTGGGGGAAATAGGTGTGAGTAAAATTAAAGAATCAAATAAATTCATGGATGTAATAGATAATATATACTATGAGTATAAAGATGATTGTATATATATTACAATAAAAGATTCGGTAAAGTTATTACCAAAAAATTCATATGATAAACTTATGGGTAATCTTTTCAATGAATTAAAAGTATATGATACAAACTTTGTAACAAAGACGAATTATAAAATCATCTAACACATCATAAAGTAAATTTACTCACTCATGGTGTTTCACTCCGTTCCACACATTCGTTCATAATTTTACTTCATTCTGTTTATAGTACTATGTTTACTATAAACCAATCGGATATTCATTCGTATATATACGGATAAATGCGTATATAACTTAACTACCAATCGTAAATGGTATCAGACATTAAAGTTCGGGCATTAAAACCGTATATGTTATTCAAAAGGTTTAATAAAGACTTACGCCATATATTAATATCACCAAAAATCTTTCTAATAGTTCTATACAACTCTTCTCTTATAATGATTGTATCAAACTCATTGTATTCAATGGTAGGTCTATGATGACAAACATCAGGTAACTCATTTCTAAGTTCTTCAGGGTAATCACCGTCATCATCGTAACGCTCACCATTAACTAACTTAAATAAAAAATTATCAGATTCTAAATAATTACCGACATGTTTTGGTAACATAAAACCAATAGCATAAGGGTCACAACAAACACCCATACCACAATTATACTCGGCCCAATCATAATCACATTTATCAAACCCTTTAATTGTTTTACTAAGATATTTGTGAAGAACTTCACTAAGTCTTTTTTCTGTAATAGTCACATCCATATATTATAAATATAAGGTCCACAACTAATAATGTACAATTATAAGTCCACAGACTTATATTGATTAAATGGGGGGAATATATTATGATTAACACTATGGATAAAGAATTGTATTCAAATATAGAGGATTTAATTATTAGATGGAATTTAGATGGTCATAAAACAGCAGGTCATCTTACAAGACAGATTATGGAACATGTAGGTGATGTAACATTAAACTCATATAAGACATTAGAAGATAATGGTGTATACATTCATTATGTTCCTGAACATTATAATGATGGTTCAAACCTAAACTTCTCTATAGAGTTTACTAAGTATAAAACTCAAACAGGATGGTACAATGATGACCATGAGTTCGGTGATGTACAGGATACTAAAGTTAAGTCAATCAAACTTGCTCTATGGTACTTAGAAGACCCTAAGAGGATAGAACTTATAGATGGTCGTATAGGTGACCGTGAGTATATAAATTATCTAACCGATTTATGTGACTTCTTAGATACTATGGTAACACCGATTACCGTAACCGCCATTACGGAAAAGTAATTCCCCCACCACAAGAACCCCCGATTATAGTTTGTCCCCCACCAAAGGATATGGATACTATGAGATGTTATCAGTAGTCTTATATTATATGTAATAAGATATAATCATTAAGATACATGAGAGATTATATGTAAAGACATATAGAGTAGACATAGATTGTGGGGGGACTGAAGGAGTTATTAAGTATATCATAATTGTCAGGTTTCACCTGATTAGATAGATATAAAACATAACTCCCACTTTCTCCCACATATAATTAACATAGTAATAATATCCATATAAACTAAGGGGACAGGAAGTTAATTGTCCACTATAATGGTCCATTAGTTGTCATCTTAGATATAGACTTCGTCCTCCTTGAAGGGTGATTCTAAGACCATAAATGGTCCACCGCACTACTCGTTCATTACTACTATTATTCTCTGGACTTTATACATAGTAAAAAAAGTGGTCTTCCTGATACTGTCAGGGGGATATTTTTTACATAATCCTTGCTGGCACTACTAACAGGGGGAATGTTACTACAGTATTACCATCTCGGTGGTAGAAAGTGGGGGAACTAAAAACCCGTCAAGGCATTATCCCCATGCGAAAGAGGGGACTGACATTTTGACAATTCCAAATTTTTACCCCCAAAGTTATCCACAATCCCATATTTTTTTATGAACTGACAGGGTGTCAGGTATGGACAAAAGTGTGGATAAGTATATATTTATCAACAATATGAGTGAAGACCAACCGATATACGAAAGACAGATGGGACCATCCAATGTTACGGACGATAACATAAGATTAATTGTACGTAAATATTTTACTCCCCAAGTGGATGAGAACTCCAATGGTATAATACTTAGGTTCGTTCCAAACAGGGGGAATAGTTTACCTGAGGCAATAGTATGGTTTCATAAGGGTAAGACAGGGTTCAATAAGAAACCCCTTAGTCAGAATGTATGGATGATGGTTGACTGTGATTTAAAACCACTACATGAATTACTTCACAAACACTTCCATCTTAGTGAGGGGGATTTCAATGTGACAAGAACAACTCTATCATCAATGGCTTATGAGGCTATTTCTGAGTGGGCCAAACAATCATAGTCTTACCAAGTTCATAGCTCTTAATCCCAAAGTGTTTAAGGAATAGTTTAACACCCCCATGAGTAATACTATATATGATGGAAGAGTTAATACTCCTAACTCTACGATGACCCCGATAGATGGGGTATGCTTCATGGTTACCATAATGTCTTTTACCTATACACTCAGTGATATTAAACTTAAGGTATAAATGGGGGGTTGTATAATCGTCCCCCTTGTTAGCATGGAGGGAGTAGTAACCCTGAAGGTTCTCGAAGTAATAAGAGTTAACACCACAGGTAATAACCTTACCCTTCATAATCTTATTAAGTCTCTTAATCTGAGTGGGGGAACTAATTAACTTCATCATCATAACAATACAAAGGTACAACATACCTTTGACATTTCCTAATACCTTATAAAAAAAATATAAGGCAGGTTGGAGTCTACTCTCCCGTGACCACTGAAAGCCCCCACGCCCAAGTTCAGTATACAACTGAATCATAATACAAAGATAGGTAATATAGTTGACACTACCAAACCCCCATGTCAGGTTAGTGTAATATATTATAGGGGGTTACTATGTGGATAACTATTAAGTTATTAACATGACACTATGACACACAGGGGAGGGGGATATAAGTTATCCACACTATACTCCCCCCCTGTAGTATGGCATACCCCCCTATGTGGGGGTCCCCCCTCCCGTATCCCCCCCTATATGACATATTGACAGGTCAAAAAGGGGGTACAATACTAACGATGAAATTTTCTGGAAATTTTTTTGGAGAAAGGGGAGTCCTTTGATATTTATATTAAAACAATAATAGTTATGACAAAATTTATTATCACTGAAGAAGAAAAAAATAATATTCGTGGATTGTACGAACAACCCACCCAACCCATGTATACACCAAAGTCATCACCAACAAACCCAACCCACCCAATGGATGCTCCTATGTGGAGAAAGATGATAGATGATGTAGAGGGTGATGGTGTGGTACTTAAAGAATATGTAAAAAATCAAAAATTGGTTATTGATGTACAATTTGATAGAACCATTTATACAATCACGGCTAGAAAATACTAATAGATTTTTGTCTATATAAAATAAAACCCCTTCTTCAACGGAGGGGTTTTTTTATTCCCCCACCTATTTGGTAGTGTGGGTTTTTTGTTGTACCTTTGTGAGATGGAAACTAATAATCAAGTTTTTGTAGATTATGGTATGTTTGATATTAATATGTCTGATGACCTAAATCATAGGTTTATTGATGAAAAAATATATGAAATGGCTATAGATAGATTTTATGCTGAACGACTTAGATATAAGATGGGTGGAGACGGGGGTATTCATTTAGTTATTTCCACAGAACAAGACCCCCCAATTCAAGAAGGGGTCAATTTGTAAAATAAAATTTTTGGAAAAAACTTCATAAAGTCGGGTTCATACTTTATATTTTGTTTGTGACTTATTTCGTTATTTTTATATTTCATTTATTGTTTAA